>Ga0114922_10000223_pt1 | contig 54367 bp, 44 predicted proteins | sample AartaG_FD_100975 | JGI IMG/M metagenome (GOLD analysis project Ga0114922, IMG submission 100975) | Deep subsurface microbial communities from Aarhus Bay to uncover new lineages of life (NeLLi) - Aarhus_00045 metaG | ecosystem: Environmental > Aquatic > Marine > Oceanic > Sediment | place...
ATGTTTTTATCTGTCCCGAGGGTGAGAGATTGACCTATCAACGCACCCGTCGCAACAGTCACGGTAAGTACATGGTCAGGCATTACCGCTGCCATAATGCGAAGGACTGTCCGTTTCGTTCAGGATGCAGTCCCAATAAGAAGGGTCGTACGATCCTGAGAGGGGAGCATGAAGCGGCGGTGTCGATTCGGATCTGGCGGCGCAAGTGGCCGCCCATACCCGCCGCTGGTGGAAGAACTCGGCGCTGGCGCTTCACCTGGCGCTGCCGAACCGCTTGTTTAACGAGTTGGGTTTACCCCGGCTCGGCGCGTGACCTCAACCTCTCGAACCGCCGGATGCGGACCCGCATGTCCGGTGGTGTGGGAGGGGTCACCGGGGCAAACTCCCGGTGCCCCTATCCCGATTAATCTAATGCCATGCGGCTCAATCATTTTCCAAATCCCCGTTTTGGGATTTTGAGTCCCCTGCGCATGATAGTTATCTGATGTGAGATGATCAAAGCAAGTGTGCTGAATTTCGACCCAAATTACCCAACTCCGCCCAAGGATACCTAATCGTCGTCATCGACTGGATCTTCGTAACTGGTTGTTGGTTCTTCGGTTTGCGTTGGGTTACAGCGTGATAGAAGGGGACAAATAAATCGGGGTGAGAGGATTTGAACCTCCGACATCTTGCTCCCAAAGCAAGTGCGCTGCCAGACTGCGCCACACCCCGAATTCGACTGTATGATAGACAGCCCGCCGATGTCTGTCAAGGCGATTATGCCCCGCCGGCAATGCCGGTTTTATTCAAGAACGGAAGCGGGGTCCAGGAGCGGCCGGTGTCACCTTCGCTTTTTGTCACAAAGTGGTTTCCACGAGGCAGCCAGGCGTATACATTGACTGACCATGGAGAAGAGCAACCTCTTAGGATACACTGTCTCGCAGATGGAAGACCTGGCCGTCGCTCTGAGCGAGAAGCCCTTCCGCGGACGGCAACTGTTCAAATGGCTGTACAAAATCCGCCAGTACGATTTCGAGATGATGACGGACCTGTCCCGGGACCTGCGGCGGCGGTTGAGTGACGGCTACGTGTTCCGCGGACTGGACGCAGAGGAGACGGCCGTTTCCCATGACGGGACGCGCAAGTTCCTCTTTCGCCTCGATGACGGTCATCCCATTGAGACGGTGCTGATTCTCGACGAGGAGTCCGGGCGGCGCACCGCGTGTGTGTCTTCGCAGGTGGGTTGCGCTCTGGGATGCCGCTTCTGCGCCACGGGGGCTATGGGCCTGCACCGGAGCCTCGGCGTGGGGGAGATCGTCGGCCAACTGCTGCACCTGAGAGACGAACACGGGGACGATGCCTTCACCAACGTCGTTTTCATGGGTATGGGTGAACCCCTGCTTAACCTGGACAATGTTGTCGACGCTGTCAGGATAATCTCCGACGGCGCCGGTCTGTCGCACTCGGCCAGGAAGACCACAATCTCCACCTGCGGGATTATCCCCGGCATCAGAAAGCTGGCCGACACTCGGTGCAAGGCCTGGCTGGCGATATCGTTGAATGCGGCCATTCAGGAGAAGCGCGAAAAGATCATGCCCGTCGCCGCCACCTATCGGCTGGAAGACCTGGCCGATGCCGTGAAGCACTACACGCAGGTTACCAGGACGAGAGTCACGTTCGAGTACGCCCTTTTCGAGGGGTTCAACGACACGATGCACGATGTCAAGGCCTTCAGCAGGCTTGTCAAAGGAATTCCTTGCAAAATCAACCTGCTGGCGTATAATCCGATAAGCGGAGCGGAGTGGAAAGCTCCGTCTCAGGAGAAGATCGACTGGTTTGCAAAGCAACTGTATCCGCGCGTTCCGGCGGTGACTGTTCGTCGGAGCCGGGGCGCTGATATTGACGCCGCCTGTGGCCAGCTGGCCGGGGGCAGTGCAAGGAGGAGGTAGGAGTTGGTGTGCAAAGTCATCAGGGTGCTGCTGCTGGGGGGGATGTCAGTTCTGGCTGCGTGTGCAACGCCGCAGGAACGGAAGATCGCAGTCGGTGATATCGATCTGCCCCTGCGGTGGGGTGAGCAGAAAGCGATCTTCGAGGTAACGAACGAGACGGAAGAAGCCAGATTTCTGACAGTTGAAACCGAGGTGCAGTTTACCGATTCGTACCTCAGCCCCAACCGGCGGGCCAGGTCGCACTTCATCCTGCTCCCTTCGGCCACGCAGACCGTCAGTGCTGTCATAAACATACCGGGCAACTACGGCCAGGCCGAAATCAGCGTGTCCGTATACGATGTGATCGACACCCTTGATGTCATTCTGCCTGATCAGAAGCTCTTCGAGCAGCACTTCAGTGTTGTCTTTCACGCTCCGGAAGCCGTGCTCGGGTATGTGCAGGAAAAAATCAACCTGCCGCCCAGGGTCGCGGAACACCCCTACTTCGACAACGAGTTCTCACGCGCGTTTCTTCTGATGCTGAACGAGGGCAGGTCGCTTGAGGACATCGCCGCTTTGGTGGAAATCGACGTACCGTTCGTGCGGACCGTATTCGACCAACTGGTTGACTATGGTTACGCGACGGAGTCGAAGGGTTTCCCTGAGCTTCTGTTTCCTGTTATCGAGGTTCCGGAGGCGGAGGAAGCCAGACAACTGGCCGAGCGGACAGCGAACAGCCTGGTACGCATTATCAGCGATAACCTGTCCGCCTACCGGGATGTCGTTGACAGTCTGGTGGCAGCGGGGAAGATGACCGGTGACCAGAATAAGTTTCTCGATGGCGGCGCGGTGCTGTACCGGATGTTCCCGACCATAGCAGCGCTGTCGCTCTGGTTCGATATGGGGCAGAGGTTCATCACCCGCTCGGCGCCGCTGCTGATTTATAACGGTACTGATCCGTGCAACGCCCGCATTCCCGATTACATGTATGCTGTCCGGGGGGGTGACTACTTCAATGGAACTAACTTCTACGGCCTGTTCTATATGGGCAACCAGTACAAAATCCTGTACGGCGACAGCCTGCCTGAAATAGAGTGCGAGGAGAACTTCATGCTCAAACGGAGCCGGGGACGGATGCCCATGTGGAATATGGCGAAGAGTGTCGGGCAGGAATCGTTTATGATCGATACCATCGTGGTAAGACCGGCGCTGGCGGCTTTGAGCAATGGCGCGGATTCTCTTCTGTCGCGCACCTCTCTTGATCTTAAGGATATTGCCTCCAGGCACGGCCACCTGAAGGCGACATTTGGGGCACATTACTGGTTCTGGAACGTGGTTGCCAGTCGCACCGTTGTCAAGCTGACGGCCGCCGGCTTGATCGAGCGGCGCGGCAGCGGTCAGTTTCAGATCCAGAGCCTGCGGCGGAAATCGCGTAAATGATGCGGAACCGGGCGGTTCTGACAGGGGCAATCCTGGCGATACTGCTATCATCGGGTTGCGATGAACAAACGCCAAGTCGGGATCACATTCCCGTTCTCAAGCAGCGCTTGGTTCAGCTTCAGGAGGCGGTCAGGATCAGGGATCGGACTGCTATCGATTCCCTGCTGTCAGTGAAGATACTGTCGCACCAATTGGATTCTGATTCGCTACTTCGGCTTATTTACGGTGAGGAAGACTCCTTTGCGTTTGTCCAGTTGGCGCTGGGAGAGATTAGTTACACCAACGACAGGGCATGTATCGATTGCTACGTAGTCGACACGTCCGGCAGGAGGGACCGCCCGATTACTCTCACCTACACGCATGAACACGATCTGTGGTTGCTCAAGCGGTTCGAGATCGGCCATGCGGAGGGAGTTGTTCACGAACCCCTTGACAGTACAGACACCGTTCGCGGTCGGTGAGAACGCTCACTGGTCGGATCGGGGGGGCGGGAGATGATTTCACCGGCCTCCGGTTTTCGCCGACAGACGAAGTAGTAGTAGCCCCGTTCTTCGGGGTCGGCTCCCCTCGGCAGGCACAGCCTGATCGTTTCGTAGGTCAGGTCGAAGATGTCGCTGTTGACGATCATTCTCTCCCGCCCGAAGCGCAACACCATCCCGCCTGAATCAACGTAGCCTACCAGCAGAAAATAGTCGGGCAGCCGGAGGAACTCGCGCAAGTTGCTGAAGCCTTCTTGTCCGGCTTCCTTAGCAGCAACCACAGGAAATTCGAGAAGCCTTCAACCGCTTCGGCTCCAGGGTTGAACACCAGACCGTGACCGTCAGCCAGGTTCTCGGCGTATCTGAACGTTACAAAGGCGTCGTCAATCGAGTAGTTCCGGAAGACACAGGCGAAAACGGCGAATATCCCGATTCCGGCAATGAAGATCAGATGCCGGGCAGTGCGGTTCTTTCCCGCGCGGAGCTGTTCCCGGTCAGCCTTGGATACGCCGGGCTCCTTCTAATCAAGCGCCGACGACCGCAGGTTCTCTTTCGAGAATCCCTTTTCGAGATCGGGGTCGGTGAACACGCCGTCTTTGCGGATGAGCTTGTCATCGAAGTAGATCTCGCCACCACCGTAGTCGGGGCGTTGGATCAGCACTAAATCCCAGTGGATATTGGACTGGTTGCCGTTCGGAGCTTCGTCATAACACTGGCCGGGAGTAAGATGGAATGAGCCGGCGATCTTCTCGTCAAACAGCGTATCCTTCATCGGGTGCAGGATGAATGGGTTCACCCCGAGCGCAAACTCACCCACGTACCGTGCACCCGCGTCGGTATCCAGGATCTTATTGAGCCTGGCCTGGTCGCCGTCGCAGAGGGCCTTGATGATTTTGCCGTTCTCGAACGTAAACGTGATTCCGCTGTAGACGTTTCCCTGGTACAGCGAGGGAGTGTTGTACGCAATCGTACCATTCACAGAGTCACGCACCGGTGCGGTGTAGACTTCGCCGTCGGGGATGTTGCGTGTGCCGTCACATTTCACGATGGGGATATCCTTGATCGAAAGGCTCAGGTCAGTCCCCTGCCCCTTGATGTGAACCTTGTCGGTGGCTTCCATCAGCGCTACCAACTTGTCCTGCGCCTGCGACATCCTGGCGTAGTCGGCGCAGCAAACCTCATAATAGAAATCCTCGAACGTCTCCTGTGAGGTCTGCGCCAATTGAGCCATGGCGTTGTTGGGGTAGCGGAGAACCACCCACTTAGTGCGCTTGACGCGCTCCTCCAGGTGGACCGGCTTGTAGAACAGCTTGTTCTGTTTTTCGATCTGCCTGATGTCGATATCGGCCAGGTCGAATGGGTTGTCGGAGCCCCGCAGACCGATATAGGCGTCGGCCCGTGTCATAAGCTCAAGGTGCAGTTCAGCCTGCTTTCTGAATTGATCGTCCTTAGCCGAGCGAATCCACTGGCGGATCAACGACTCGTCGTTGTAGTACCAGAACGGTGTGACACCCATCTCGGTGGCGATACGTATCACCTGCTTGCCCAACTCAAGGGTCTCTTTGCCCTTTATTTCAAGGTAGAGAACCTCTCCCGGTTTGACATGGCAGGAGTATTCAAGGAGAAGGCGGGCGAGGATTTCATTGCGCTTGTCTTTCATCGGGTCATCCTTTCCGAGTAACTTATTTTAGAGCCGAATGTAGCACTTGTCCGCGTCTTTGGCAAGGCCACCCTGACTCCGGGCCCAGATGCAGATTTGACTATCCGGGTTCGGCGGTATGAAGTGATGGTTTAGCAGCGCGCCGTATCTGACTACAACTACTGCGATTACCTGACGGGCTCAGTGCCGCACGGTTTCGTTCCCGTCCCGAGACAGGACGCCCGAGTGGAGGGAAGTAAAGGTTTTGATCGATTGTTCCGACATGGCAGTAAAGGGGCGGGTGCGTTCTTCACTGCTGTGGAGTGACTTTGGGCCGGCCCGAAAAGCTGCAATGATCAGATTGGGAGAGCAGATATGGATTCACAAGTATTAGAGAAGACCGATAGTACGGCCGACCGGCAGAGTGACGAGCTTCTGCAGTTGGTCTCGTTCAATATCGGTTCCGAGGAGTTCGGCGTTGATATCCTGAAAGTGCAGGAGATCAACCGCATGGTGGACATCACGCGGGTGCCGCAAGCGCCGCATTACGTGGAGGGAGTAATAAACCTTCGCGGCAGGGTGATTCCGATCATCGACCTCAGGAAGCGGTTCAGTCTTGAGACCAGGGAGTACGACAAGAACACGCGCATCGTGGTAGTCGATATCGTCGGTCATATCACGGGCGTGGTAGTCGATGCGGTTTCCGAGGTTCTCCGTCTGCAGGCGGGCACTATTGAACCGGCCCCGGAAATTGTCACCGGTATCAGTTCGGAATACATCAAGGGTGTTGCCAAGTTAGAAGATAGGTTGCTGATTCTCCTTGATCTGTCCAAGGTGATCGACGTAGGAGAGATGGCATCGCTGTCAGGATAAATCCTAATTACTTCGTTAGGAATCAGCGAAGAGGCCGGCACATAGCCATAACCGGCCTCTTTCTTTATGCTCTTTCCCGGAGGGGAGTCGGTTACATGGTCGGATCGTTGTTCGCATCCGACAGGTTGACTTGCAGCCAGACGTCGATGCGGTTTGCCGCCGGGCTACGGCTTCTTCACTTTGCCTGACCTGACCCCCTCGCCCGTCATGGGCACGAACCTGACCGGTATGACACTCGAACGGCTCAGTTCACCGTCGGCTTTCTCGATAAGAATCAGCTCCTGCCAGAAAGTTCCGACCGGCGCCACCAGGCGGCCGCCGTCGGCCAACTGCTCGATGAGCGGCTGGGGGATTTCCGGCGGGGCGCAGGTCACGATGATGGCGTCAAACGGCGCCTGCTCCGGCCACCCGGCGTATCCGTCGCCGCAGCGTACGTGGACGTTCCGATAGCCTAATGAATCCAGCAATCTGCCCGATCGCTCGGCGAGCGGCCCCACGATTTCGATGGTGTACACCTCGCCGGCAAGTTCACCGAGGATCGCTGCCTGGTACCCGGAGCCGGTGCCGATTTCGAGCACTCTCGACGTGCTGTCGATGCGCGGCAGTTCGGTCATGAGAGCAACGATATAGGGCTGCGAGATAGTCTGGTTCTCACCGATGGGCAACGGGTGATCGGCATACGCCTGGCGTCTGATATCCTTCGGAACAAACAGGTGCCTCGGTACTCTGAGCAACGCCTCAAGGACAGCCGTGTCCGATATGCCGCGCGGTATGATCTGTGTCTCGACCATGCGAGTCCGCGACCGGGCATAGCCGGCTTGCAGACTGTCGGCGTCAGCCCTGGCGGCTGACTCCGACTTGCAGGCGCTGAAGGCCGGGATAGCAACGCTCAGCAGCAGTAACAATCCGGCTCTAAGCTGCCATGAAATCGTGTTGTAAATCATTCCGCTGACCTGCCATTATCCTAACGCCGGGCGCCAAGCCGCCACACCAGCCCGGCGGCGACGTTCAACTGTTGCCAAACCATACGAACCGGGGTATCGAACTGTCAAGGCAAATGTTGAGTCGGTCGTTTGAACTGAAACCCCCCCGGCTTACTTAGAAAGGGCTGTTCTGCGAGGTGAGGTGTCTTTCTCTCCGAGTGTCTACTTTGATTTATAGTGTTTGTCGTTGTCGTCGGATTCGACCAAGCCGGCATTTTCAAATATCTTTCCGATTGTGTGAACATAGCAGCCTTTGTTTTTTCTAATCCCCGGACAGGCTTTGTCAAACACCTCGGTGTTGTATTCACGGGTCTTGTTCAACTCCTGCCAACATTTCTCAAGCATGTCCCAAGGGATATTGATGTAACTTCTCTTTCCGATCCGTACCCGAAAGTGAGGCGGAGGTACAAGCTTTACATGGCGATAGTCGTTCTCTCTTGACCTTTTTGTGTTTAAGTCTGTGTCCACCTTGATATTGTTCTTGTCCCCGATTTTCTCTCTTGCTTCTTCCCATGTCATAATACACCCCCCGTTAGTACTGTTTACGAGCCATATTACGATAGTCATCTCCTACAAGAGTTGTATCGGAGGTTGTCCCCGATGAGTTTACTGATCCATCAGCCAAACTGACCCACTACTCGGTCGTTTGACTGGATGAACATCCGTGCTTATCTTTGTACGAGTTGCGGCAATGGTTGAGATGCCCTGAGCGTGGTTTTTCGACCGCCGCGCCTGATGGACGGGCGATCCCTTGAGAGGATCGGCAGCCTGCCGAAGATTGGAGTCAACTCGTGAAGCCGGTGCTGATCAGATTCCTTTACACCAACATAGGTCGCGGACATCCTTTCTATCTTGACGGGATAATCGAAGCTCTCGTTCGCAGGGGGAGCATCGGGATCGTCCGCGGCGAAAAGGATGTATTCGAAGTCTCGACCGGCCTGTCGAATCTCGCCTGGCGGGTGGCGCGCGCAGTGTACCGCGGTGGTGCGTCCGGCGGCCTGTTAGGCACGGCCTACAACCGGCTCCGCTCCGCCCGCGACTACAACCGACGAGGCCTGGTGCAAAAGCTAATGGGGAGGTCGCTGCGAAGGCGATACATTGAGGATAGTTCGCCGCTGGTGGTGGCTCATCCGATACTCGTGGCTGAGCTGGCAGGAAAGGAGAGGTTCATTTACCAGCATGGCGAGAATGTCGTGCCGGACGAGGCGTTGGTAATGGGCGCGGATACAGTCTGCGTGCCGAGTAAAGAGGCGGCCGACCGGTTTGCAGACGGCGGCTATTCGAGATCGGCCCTTTTCGTGTCCGGATTGTGTATTGAACCGGCATTGGTGAAACAGGCCGGGGATGCGTACTCTCAGCGCATCGCCTGCCTTGGCAGCACCGAGCCGCCGGCAGGGGCGTTCTTCTCCTCCGGGGCTGAGCCGAGACGTCACGTGGACACCCTAGCGGCGGCTGCTCTGTCTGCCGTTAAGTCCGGGTGTAAAGCTCTCGTTTTTGCGCAGCAGGGAGGGCGCCTGGCAAGCGTCGTAGTGCGATCCTGTTTCAAGAGGAACATCTCATTTGAGATAGTGGACTCGCGCAGTTCATTTACCGAAGAACTGCCGGCGCTTGCGCTTGTGATGTTCAACTCGCGGCGTGAAGAGTCGATCCTTACCGCTCGGTTGTTTCCCTGGTTCGACTACTTCGTCGCCCCGTCGCACGAGCGAACCAACTGGGCTTTGGGATTAGGACTGCCGATGTTCATAATCGGTCCGGAGATCGGGTCGTTCGCCCCTCTCAATCGCGATCTGCTGCTTGCGGCTGGAGTGGCGCAGAGGCTTGAGGCACCAACGCCGGCGCGATCATTCGGCGAGCGCCTGCGCGCTCTGAGAGATGACGGCAGCTTGATGCGAATGACACGGGCGGGTTGGGATCGGCAGCCGATCAATGGATTCGAGAAGATTGCCAAGCTCCTTGTCGGCCGGTTTGCTCCCAAGGCTTGAACTTCCCGCGCATTGGGCGTCATTAGAGACACCGGTCGCCTTGACTTGCACCACCGGTACTTACGACGTATATTCCGCCACACCATGATCCGCCGCAGTCTTCAGTTCGTCCGTCAGTTTGACCGCAATCTCTGGATCCTGGCGGTGGGATGGTTTGTTGGGGCGTTGGGGTTCGCCGCCGCCATGCCGTTTATCGCCATTTACTTCCACTCCGAATTCGGGATGTCGATGACCGAGATCGGGATTTACTTCGGCGTTACCGCTCTTGTCCGCTCAGTCTTCCAGGCCGTAGGGGGCGAGGTATCCGACCGCGTGCAGCGCACATGGCTTCTGGTCTACTCTCAACTGGCGCGAGCGACCTCGTTTTTCGTGCTTGCCGCCGCCATCTTTTTCCACTGGGGCTTCTGGCCGGTGGCGATTATACTCATGATCAACGCCGTGTTCGGCGCCATCTTTCACCCGGTCGCCAACGCTCTGGTGTCTGATATCCTGCCGAAGGAGAAGAGGCTTGACGGCTACGCTATCGCCCGTGCCGGGGGCAACCTGGGCTGGGCTGTGGGGCCTGCCATCGGTGGTTTTCTTGCTACCTCCTCGTATGCTCTATTATTTCTGATATCGGCTGTTATCACGCTGGCATCGGGGCTGGTATTCCGGGTTTTCCTGAAAGTCCCAAGGGCTGCCGCGCCGGAGGACAGATTCCGCTTCTCAGATATTATCGCCATCAAGGATGACCCCTTTCTGGCTCGCCATTCACTCCTGATCTTCCTGCTCTACCTTGTCGTGGCCCAACTGATCGTGACTTTCTCCGTATACTCGGTCGAGATAGTGGGGATATCCAAAGCCCAACTGGGGTCACTATACACCCTCAACGGCCTGATGGTGGTCTTTCTACAGATACCGATCACGCGGATGCTGTCGCGCTATAGTCTGCCCGCCCAGTTGGCCTGTGGAGCATTTCTTTACGCCATCGGTTACAGCCTGGCCGGGATCCTGGTCGGCTTTGAGTATTTCGTGCTGGCCATTGCAGTGATCACCGTAGGTGAGATTGTCATGTCCCCACCGTCGCTTGCTCTCACTTCGCGACTGGCGCCGGAGGGGCGGATGGGTCGCTACATGGGGATATACGGCTTCTTTGTTGCCTCGGGCTGGTCGTTTGGACCTCTGTTCGGGGGAGTGATTCTCGATCACTTCGGCGACACTCCCGCTGCGGCCTGGATGCTGATATCCGCGTTAGCTGTGATCGCCGGTCTGGGATATCTGTTCTACAGGCGGTCGTTCGTGGCCAGGACCGGCTAATGCGAGGTCCTATTTGATAATTGCGAATTTGCCGATCTGTGTGCGACCTTCAGATTCCACAACGAAGTAATACAACCCGGTGACCACAGCCTGGGTGTTGCGCGTGATTAGATTCCACTGCTCGTGTGACGCCGTGGGATCCGAGGGCGGCTTGTCATGGATCAACTCCCGCACCAGGTCGCCGTCAGGCGTGTAAATCCTGATCGTGCATCGGGGCGGCAGGTTGGCGAAATTGATCTGCCGGGCACGTTCCACGGCCAGAACACCCTCGCGGTTTTCAAATCCCCGGGTCGCATAATCGCCATCAATTCGGTAAGGATTGGGATACACGTAAGCCACAAGCTCGCTCTGCAACACATCGTCGGCGGAGCTCAGGGCGTAGGCGATCCGGGCGCCATTGGCGACTGACGTCTCCAGCGCCGGCAGGCCGGCTTTGGGTGACCCAAAATCAAACGCCGTCACGTTGACCAGGTAGGGAACAGTAGGTAAAAGATTATCCAGCACCAGTTCGTACTCGTAGTATTTGAGATAGCCGTCCTCCGTCAATTCCTCAACCTGGGCCGAGTCCGGGCAAAGGCTGGTGGGGTACGGCTGGTTCGGATACAGCTTCCGGATCGGTGTGTTCAGGCCCGGTTCGGAGACGTTGAAATCCTGCGCCTTGAAGTAGAAAGTCGACTCCGGGAACTTCGGATGAACATAGGGATACGCCGGGCTGTATGCCAGCGGGTTGAAATACGGGTCGCCACACGAGTCACCGTAGATGCATTTGAGTTCGTGAAGAGAGAAGGGGTTGTCCAAAACCAGGTACTCACCGTTCTTGTAGACCAGTTTGGTGAAATCCTCAATATCATAGGAAGCGACCGGGTAATAGCTGGTCGGTCTGTCATCGCGCGCCAGGTAAACCCGGTAACCCTCAAAGTCTATCTCCTGTGAGAAGACATCGCGGGTGGTCTCCGGCAGAAGTCCGTTGAAACGGATACGAAGACTGCCGACGGTTGGGTAGACCCAGAAATCCGGCGCCGGTGGCGGCCCGGCCCCCACGAAATCGGGAACGCCGTCACCTTCGTACCAGAACGTATCGCACACCGTGTACTGGATCTCGAGGACAATGGTGTCCTTGCCGTTTATCGTGGTGTCGATCTCGTGCACGATCGAGTCGGTGCAGCAGATGCGGGACTTGCCGCAGTAGCCGTCTTTGTCGGTGTCCACGCCCGGGTTGTCATAGACCCACGAGGCCCACCGGGAGTTGGCCGCCAGATTCGAGAAATCCAGCGACTGGTAGAACCGGTTCGGATTGAGGGGGTTAAAAAGATTCTCGAAGTTGGTCGGATCAGTGTGCAAATCCGCTCCCGCGAGCCAGGCGAACGAGATGGGCAGCATCTGGCCGGGCCTGATGTCGAAAGGCCCGAATGACAGCAGGTAGCGGCAGTCAAAGCCTCGAGCGTATGTTTCCGCATCCTCCGGAGGGGGCAGCCAGCCCTGCCGGCTATGATCGAGAGCGGTGTGCAGCAGATCGTAGTCGAACTCCTCGTGCCTGAGGATATAGTACTTGTTTTTGTCACCCTGGGGGGTTCCCAGCCGTTCCCCGAAACGGCGAAACGGATCTTCCGAAGTCCCCTTGCAACGCGGCCCGAAGTCACTGTCGGCGATGCCGTAGTTGATTATCCACCAGTTGAAGGAGTACTTCAGGGAATCGGACGGGGTTCGGACAACTCTGATTCCGACGACGTGCGGAACCGAGGCATAATCCCACTGGCCGCCAACCGGGTCACCATCGTTGTCGGTATGGTAAGCAACGTTGATCGTATCGATGAACCCGCAGCCCTCAGGAGCCGGGTGCGATCGGTAAAATCCCACGAGATCGTCGTTCCAGCCCATGGGCCCTTTGCGTGAGGTATGCCAGACATCGCCGTCGACCCAGATGCCGAGATAGACATCGTTGAGCATCCTGACGCCGATGTTCTCCACCTGGTAGTTAAAGAGAATGAAATCCTCTGCGTAGGAGTAGCTCCAGGCCATGGACCTCTGGCTCACTTTGATATTCAGCGGAATGTGCGGGCGGTTGTCGACCGGGTCATAGGCTACAAGCGCATTCCCAGTCAGGGTGTCGGTGTACTCGCACAGGATGTCCTCCTCGGAATACGCATCTGGACTGTAGAAGGGGCTGCGCGGGTCGATGGACTGGTAAGTAAACTCACCGAACGGCTTTACTTCGGGCCAGAACTCGTTGGTGACATAGAAGTCCTCGTCACCCACGGACACGAGCGTATCGCGTCCGACAACGGCGCCGATCCAGATGGCCGCCACCCAGAGGTAAACCAGGTCGCTGTTCTTGGGATAGATGCAGGAAGGGATCGGCTCGCCCGTGAACGGGTCGGGGATCGACCGGCCCAGCGTCCCGAAGGTTCCGTTGTTGGCGATGGCAAGCTGGATATTCCCCCGGTTGTGAGCGGTGTATTCCACCACCGGGCCCGCGACGGCCGCCATACCGCGATGCGGCCTTTCGGCAACCCGGGCGCTTTTCGGACTGACGTCGCGAGCCGTCACGTTAGCGGCGGCTAACAACAGCAGAAAGACTGTCAGGCCCAAGCATCGCTTTCGGCCTTCCGGCGCATGGAACCTGGGCATGGCGCGGTCACATGATTATCGCAAGCTTGCCCGTCTGGACGCGGCCATCCTCGTCTTCAACCGTCCAGTAGTAGAGACCGGAGACGACCATCTGGGTGTTGCGCGTGATCATGTTCCACTCATCGTGTGAGGCTTGAGGGTCAGACGGGCTTCTGTCGTGAACCAGTTCGCGGACCAGGTCGCCGTCGAGAGTGAATATTCTGATCGTGCACTTGGGGGGAAGATTGGCGAAATGGATCACGCGGGTCCGATCGGGCGGGCGAATGATATGAGGATTGCGACCTTCAAAACCGCGGCCTCGATAGTCGCCGTCGATCCGGTAAGGATTAGGGTAGACAAACACGTCGAGGTTCTTGGTCTGAACCTCAGCCCAACCACTAAGAGCGAACGCCGAGTCGACACCGACCGTTTTGGACGTCTCCAGAGCGGACAAGCCGGATTGCGGCGAACCGTAATCAAAGGCAGTGACATTAACATACCACTCCGCCGCCGGTAGCAGGCCGTCTATTACGACTTCGTATTCGAAGTACTTGAGGTAGCCGTTCTCGGTCAACTCCTCGGCTTGGGCCGAATCGGGTATCAGGCTGCTCGGGTAGGGCTGGTCGGGGTAGATCTTGCGGATCGGAGTATCCACCCCAAGTTCCGAGGTATTGTTATCCTGTTTCGCAAAATAGAACGTAGACTCCGGAAACTCCGGGTGTTCGTAGGGATCGAAGATGACATAGTCGAGCGGGTTGAAAGTGGTGTCGTCGCACGATTCGCCGTAAAGACAGCGCAATTGTTCGAGCGTGTACGGAACGTCCCTGATGATCCAGTACGGTGGTGCATTGGCGCCGTTGTCGAATACGAACTTGTTGTAGTCCATGCGGTCATACGACGCCATCAGGCTGAAACTCGCATTGCGGGTGTCTCGACCGACGTAAACCCGGTAGCCCTCGAAGTCTAACAGGCGCGAGAAAACATCACGCGTGGTCTCCGAACGAAGTCCGTTGAAGCGGATTTTCAGGGCGCCGACCGATGACTCCACCCAGAAATCGGGCGCCGGTGGTGGCGCAGCTCCCCGAAAATCCGGCACTCCATCACCCTCATACCAGAACGTGTCGCAGGCGGTGTACTGGACCTCGACGATGACCGTGTCCTCACCGTTTATCGTAGTATCGACCTCGTGTACGATCGAGTCCGTGCAGCAAATACGGGATTTGCCGCGGTATCCGTTGAGGTCCGTGTCGACTCCTGGATTGTCGTAGATCCAGGAAGCCCAGGTAGCGTTCGTGGCCAGATCTGAGAAGTCCAGGTTGGCATAGTACTCGTCGGGATTGCCGGGCAGGTTATCGAAGTTGTCCAGGTGGTCACGATTGTGAAGATTGCTGCCCGCCACGTATGCAAACGAGATCGGCAGCGTCTGTTCGGGGCGGATGTCAAAGGGGCCAAACGACAGCAGATAGCGGGTGTCGAAACCGTCCGCGAAGCTGCCGGCGTCCTCCTGGTTGGGGTAAAGCCAGAGGCTGTCGTTGGGTGTGATGGTCGCGGTGTAAGCCTGGTCGTAATCGAATTCGCCGTTGCTCATTATGTAATACTTGTTAACGTCACCCTCAGGTGTTCCGAGACCGCCGGTTCCGAAGTCCCGCCAGGGAGACCTGTGGCGGGGTCCGAAATCCCTGGAGGCTGCCGGGTTGCTGATCCACCAGTTGAAGGCCACGTCGAGCGAATCAGACGGCGTTCGGATCATCCGGGTGGCCGTTACATGTGGCGCCGGTACCTGAGCAGGATCGCCGTCGTTATCAGCTATCCAGGCGATATTCACCGTGTCGATGTACTCGCAGCTTCCATAGGTGGAGGGATAGGTATGCAGGAAGCCGCACAGATCGTCGCTGTAGCCGTTGGTGCAGTCGAAACAGACGTCGGCATCCACGTAGATGCCCATGTACACGTTCTCAAGCAAACGGCCGCCGATGTTCTTTATCTGATAGTCAAACAGCACGAAGTCTTCGGCATACGAGTAGGACCAGGCGTATGAGCTCTCGGTTACTTCCACGAAAAGAGGATGGTGCGGTAGGCTAAAGGGATCAGAGCCGATACCTTCGGTGAAGGTGTCGGTGTAGACACAGATGTAGTCCTCTTCGGAGATAGCGTTCTGGAATTCCGGCGCATCGGGGTTTATGAGCGATCGATACACCATAAGCCCGAACGGCTCCTCGTCGGGAAAGAACTCCCGGACAGTGGTCCAGCCGTCGGCGCCCACGGTGCACACCGTATCCCGGCCAATGACGGCGCCGATCCAGAAGGCTCCCGCAAACAGGTATTGCACGTGGGAACCCTTGGGATACTCACACGATGGTACGTTCTCGCCGGTGAAGCAATCCTGTTGCGCGACCCGAAACCCGGTGCCGAAGGTGCCGTTGTTGTTGACTGCCAGTACTATCTGGCCCACCCGGTGTCCCGCGATGCAGTGGGCGGGGGAGACGCTGGCCATGTCGCTGAGCAACTCCTTTGTCGGGGATTGGGACATGTCGGCGCGACCGGAGACACTGCCGGCCAGAACCGCCGAAAGAGCAAAGACGCCGATTGCCTGCAACTGACTCTTTATCATGATTCTCACCATCTCTGTAAATATCCTTTGCATGGTTTTGACGAACGAGGTCGCTGCGGTGTTTATGACCAATTGCGACCGCCTTCAAACCCAGGAAAGTTAAGAAAAAAGGTGATGGTTGGCAAGATCTTTGGCGGGGCCCGAAAACGTCCCGCATCGCGGAGGTCGCACAGACCGGCGGGACGCCCCTGAAGGCGACAAGGTTCGCTTGCCAAAGAGGCGACGGGCGGGTCAGAAGCAGCTAAGAGGCTCGGGACCGTTGTTGAACATGTAGTCGACAAGGTAAACCAGATCAGCGATATCGATAGGGTCGCTGCCGCTGCCGTCCACATCCGATTCCTCGAAGCACTCGGCCGCCGGTCCGCTGTTGAACATACAGTCGACCATGTAAACCAGGTCTGAAATAATGATCAACTCGTCCGGGTCGCCGTCTATGTTGCCTCTGATCCCCTTGCAGCAACTCGTGTACGTGAGCAGTCCGTCTACAGCTCTGACCTCGAATTCGGCCAGGTCGCCGGAAAACCAGGGCAGGCGTTCAGTGAGGCCGGAAGCGTACCCGCTAATCAGGAGGGGGGTTTCCTCGCCGAAAGAAGGCACGTCAACGATGCTGAAATACACCTTCAGAACCGGTCCGTTGCCGGGCGCGAGAGCACCAGAAGTGCCGGCCAGCGAGGCGATCAGCAAGAAGGTTGTCTTCTTGCTCGAGGGGACGTACTGGATCTGCGTCTGTTCCTCGAAGTAATCGGTGCGGCACCCGGCCGTCGAGAATGAATCATACTCCAACTCGATATCACCCGAGTATAACACGGGTACTCTTATTTCTCTGAGGGGTATGGTGTTTCTGCCGTAGACGACCATCTCAACCTCAGTGATCCCGATTTCGTACAGTATCGTGTCAGCCGTCATGGAATCCGCCAGAATCACGATATAATTCGGCTTCGCCGACCTGCGCGTATCCTCCCCGGCCGTCACCTCCACCGACACGTCATACATCCCACCCAGGCTGTAGGTGTGGGTAGGATTCTGCACAAGCGCCGAATCACCGTCACCGAAGTCCCAGGTCCAACTGTCCACGGCCAGTCCGGAAGAGGCACTGAAGTTAACCGGCAGCGGCGCCCAGCCCAGACTCGTATCGGAGGTGAAAGACACCCCGACGACCTCGTCCACGGATCCTTTCAGGTCCGGTAAAGGACCGATCTGCTTCCCGTGCGGATACTGGGGAGTCGAATATGTGGTCAGCAAGGTTCGCATCTCGGCGTGGTCCAGAGTTCGACCGTGGACCACCTGATGGATTCCCTGGAGAACCGCGCAGGCGCCGACAATGATCGGCGACGCGCTGGAGGTGCCGGAGAAGCCGCCGGTATAGTAGTCGCTTGGTGTGGAGCCGTAGAGGTCACCGTAGCCGAGAGTGAAGACGTCCCAGGTTCCGAAAGCGTGCACATCCAGCCGCTGGCCGTAGTTGGTAAACCCGGCTGGAACGTGTTCGGAGCTGGAGGCAGCCACCATCACCGCCCCGGAGAACCGATATTCAGGGTCGAACAGGCTGCCATAGATATCAGCGTTGTCGAGATTCTCGGCCCCGTTCCCGCCAGCCTCAACCACGATACGGCCCAGAGCCGATGCCTGCAAAATAGCGTCAAAATTTTCCTGCCAGTACTCCATCGGCACATATCCAAGTTGGTCCTCTCGCGGTTCAAAATCGTAGTGTGGCCCCGGCGCGTGAAGCTCGATCAGAATTATATCTCCCTCTGTGGAGTTGTTGGCAGCCGTCATGATCGCATTGGCGGTGGACATGGAGCCGATTGACACCGTGCCGAGGTTGACCCCAAAGGCAATCCCCGTCATTCCAAAACTGTTGGAATCAGCGGCAATTTCCCCCAGCACCGCCGTGCCGTGGTTCCACCAATCCTCTTCGTCAATCCTGTTGCCGGCTATGTGGAAGTGATCGGTGCCGCCGTGAAGATCTTCGTGGGTTTCAATCCAGTTGCCTTCGATGTCAATCACCTTGATTCCCTCGCCTCGTCCACCGGGATTCGACCAGGCATAGTATGCGTCAACGCCGGTCGGGGCAGGTTCAAGGTAGTACTGGTTCGCCTGCCAGTTCGGTGTGCGCAGCAGCTTGACGGCGTTGAAACTTGCCACCTCAGGCTGAGGGGCGAAATAGGCGATCTCCACAATGGCCATGCTGTTGAGACTGTTAACCAATTCCAGCCTTTCCTCGGGCGAGGCATTGTTCTCAAGTGTCAACTGGTAGTAAAGGCTGAGATCGGGCAGTGGCTGCCCGATACGAGTCGACCCGGCGGCACGTAGTTGGTCGAGGGCTGTCCGGTCAACAGTAAAACGCGGTGTGACAATGTCGGTCTTGCCGTCGGCCAGGATGACTCGGTTGAGTTCGTCCCAATCCGCGCCGGAATGCAGGAACCTGGTTCCGTCCAGTACCGGCTGCCCCAGCCCCTCTTTCAACTTGAACACGATCCGGTCCGAGTCGAAGTTGTCGGGAAGGCTACTGTAAACCGGTGCCGTCGGTACAGCGCGCTTCAGGGGCTGCGGTGAGGCTACTGCCAGAGCGGCCGTTACCACCAACAGCACAACGGCAAAAAGAGCATATCTTGAGACTGAATACATTAAACACCTCGCTGGTGACTTCGTGGATATACTTACTAAGTTGTAACAATCATAAAATAATGTCGTTTCTGGATTTAGCAAGTAAAAACAAGGTATTATCTTGCAATGGGATATGGCCAACGTCATGTCGGACTTGGAATTTGCCGTTGTCTTGACGCAGAATATGTGTCGCAAAACGACCACGCGGCGACCTGCTCACCATCCCCATTGTCCGGGAGTGGCCTTCATATGCCGATCGGGTCCCAAACACGAAAGCCGGCCTCAGGCCGGCTTTCGAGAGGCAGGAGATATCCTGAAGCTACTGTGGTTTGTCGAATGCGTCAGCGGGGATATCCACGTTCGCAGCGCATTCTGCCACCTCGACCTGCATTACTTTCTGGTCGTTCATGTTGACCACAGTCTTCATCGGCAATTGGACGCCGTTCACGTCCGCATAGTCGGAGTACCATGCCTCCAACATTCCCTCACCCGTCGGCGACTCTCCCCAGTACATGCTGCATAGAAGATGGTAGGTGTCACCGGCAAATCCAAGACGGCAGATCGGCTCATCATCGTCGCCAACGAGAGCCACCCATTCCACGGTTAGGCCTTCGGCCTGCGTGGAGCCGTCATACACAGCCTGGTAGTATGGGGCGTCAAGATTCCGGAAGATGGTGACCGGGTTACGAGCGGACTCCTGGTCGTCTTTCTGCAGTTCATCGGGTGTCATTTCCACAAGTTCGCCGCTCATCTGGTCGGTACGCCAACCCTTGTCGCCGTTTCGGATATCCCACATCTGGCGGCCCATGAAGTTCATCTCGGTGCGGTGCTTCCCGGGATACTCTCGCAGCGACTTAAGGGCAACGGGGAGTTCCTGTGGTCCCATCACTAACGTCATCGTCGACGTTCTCTGCAGCGAACTAATCTGCTTGAAGTTGCCCAGTCCTCCGGCCGCCTCAACGGCGAGCGTGAGGATAGCCTTGCCTTTTTCAAGGTTCTCGGGAGTGATAGTCAGCTCTGCCTCCGGTTCCCCCGACGGTATGGTTATGTCGATAGTGTCGACCGGTCCCAGGCCCAGCGCTTCCAGTGGCTCGTCAAAGTCGGCGCCGTTGCCGACCACCAGGACAACCATGTCATCGGGCCGAAGGTTTCTCTTTGCGGCGGTCATCACGTCTTCGGGGGAAACCTTTTCGACTCGCTCCTTCTCCTGTTGGAGGAAGTCATCGGGCATGTCGAAGAAATCGTACGTCATCATGCGACCAACCACCTCGCGGCGGGTATCGAAATTGAAGACAAATGAGTTGAGATAGCCGTCCTTGCCCTTGTGCATCTCCTCGTCAGTCGGCAGGTCGTTTTGCATCGACTTGATCTGCTTGATTATCTCTCTGGCCGCCTGTACCGTACTCTGCGGCTTCGTGGAGGCCACAATGAAGAAGTAGCCGGGGTAGCCGAAGTTGGAGATATAGCGGCCGCCGGCCGTGTAGGCGAGGCCCAACCTGGTGCGAACGTTGTTCGTGACACGGCTGCCGAACCCGCCCCCGAGGATGCTGTTCATGACAATCCTGTCGGCGTAGTCTGGATCCTTGACGGTGCCGCCGATGTGGCCGATCCGTATGTACGACTGCTTGGCGTCCGCCTTGGGGGCGTAATAAACCTTGCTGCGCCAGTCGTAGTCGACCTCGGGCAGAGGCGGCACGGGGATATTCCCCATCTCCCAGTCACCGAAATGCTGCTCGATTTTCGCGAGGATGTCGTCCTTGTCGAAGTCGCCCCAGATAGCCATCTGGACATTTTCCGGATGGTAGTAGGTCTGGTGAAACTCAACCAGGTCATCCCGGCTGATAGCATCAATCGTTTCGTACTCCGTGTGCTGGGCGTAAGGCGACTTGGCACCGTAGATCAGCTTCCGGTACTCACGACGGGCAAGACTGCCGGCGTCGTCGTTGCGGCGCGATATCGCCGTGCGTTCCTGCATAATGGCCAGGTCGATCTTGTCCTGATCGAAGGCGGGTCGACGAAGCACCTCGGCCATGACCTCGAGGCCAAGATCAGTGAAATCGCTGAGCACGTTGATGAAGGCGTTGCCGGATTCCAGCCCGATGCCGGTCTCTACCGCTCCGCCGATCCCTTCCAGCAACTCGTCGATTTCATCACCCGTCCACTCTGCGGTACCGCCGGTTCTCATGACGGTCCCGCATACCGAGGCCAGACCGACTTTGTCGGCCCCTTCCAGGTATGACCCGCAGTTGACACGAACGTTGACATTGAAAATCGGCAGTGACTTGTCCTCGAGGAGGTAGAGGCGCATACCGTTTTCCAGCGTTACCTTTTCGACCTTGGGGATTTTCAGCTTGTTGAGCTTGGGGAAGTCTATCTTATCAACGTCCTGCGCGTGGATGGTCACGCCGCAGACGGCCAATAGGATGACACCGACGCTGATGATCCCAAACATTTTCTTGATCATTTTCTTCACTCCCAACTAACTTTCAATGGTGTTCAGCTTGGCCACGGTCCGGTTGCTCTTGATGAAGTACTTTTTAGCCACGCGCTGGATGTCTTCCGGCGTTACCGCGTTTATGCGGTCAAGCTCGCGAAACAGTTCGCGCCAGTCGCCCCAGTCGTTCTGAAATACGCTCAATTGCATGGCCAGGCCCATATTGCTGGTCAGGCCGTTGATGAAGCCGGCCCTGGCCCGGGCCCTGATCTTCTCGACTTCCTCGACTGGTATCAGTTCGTTTTGCAGCCACTTCACCTCTGCGAAAATTTGCTCCTCGCATTCTTCGTTGGTATGGCCGGCAGCGGGCACTGCGTATACCAGGCACAGGCACGGGTACTTGTTGCCTGGGTAGCCCGGATAGACGCCAACGTTGGCCGCGATCTTCTTTTCCTTCACTAAGTTCTTGTAGAGCAGCGAGGTACGCCCCTGGCCGAGATAATCGGCCAAGGCATCTACTATCGGCCAGTCGGGATGGGTGCCATCAGGCACATGGTAGCCCGCCACCAAGAAGGGCTGGGCCGGGTCCTCTAGTTCCACCCTACGCTCACCCTTCTGTTCGGGTTCGATAGTGGCCAGAACCTCTGGAGAAGGACTGGCTGGAATTCGTTCCCAGTACTTCTCGGCCAGCTTGATGATGTCCTTGGCCTTGACGTCGCCGACAATGCAGATGATCAGGTTTGAAGGTACATAGTACTTTCTATAATATTTCATAGCTGCTTCGCGGTTGAAGTTCTGAATGTCGGACATGTGGCCGACGATGGAAACCCCGTAAGGATGCGCCGTGAATGCGCTCGATACCAAGGCGTCAACGGTACGGCTGATGGGGTTATTATCCAGGACTTGTCTCCGTTCCTCGGCGACGACGTTCCGTTCACGGTACATTTCCCTCAAGACCGGATTGAGAAAGCGTTCCGACTCCATCGCCATCCAGAGTTCTGCTTTGTTTGAGGGCAGGCTCATCATGTAGATGGTCAAGTCCTTGCCGGTGCCGGCGTTCAGCCCTTCAGCTCCCTCCTTTTCGAAAATGTGGGCGAATTCATTGGCCACGACGAACTCGTTGGCGGCTTCGATAGCCTCGTCAAAAGCGGTCTCGAGTTCCGCCAGCCTGGTGGAATCGGCACGGCGGCCTTTCTTCCGCTCGGCCCTCAGTTCGTTGAAAATGGAGTCCTCCACTCTCATGGCAACCAGTTCCTTTTCCAGGTCGGTTGTTCCGAGGGTGGTGGTTCCCTTGAAGGCCATGTGCTCGAACATGTGGGCCAGGCCGGTGTATTCCTTGGGATCGTTCGCACCACCGACGTTGGCAAAGGTCATAAAGGACGCCACTGGTGCGTCATGCCGTTCCATGACGATGATCTTCAAACCGTTCTCCAGGGTGTGCTCCGTGACGGCCTCCTCGAGCTCTGAGAAGTCAAAACCGAAGGCGGTCGACCCCATCATCGGCAAGAGCAGGCAGGCTGAGAGAATCATCAGCCGCGGTAGCGTTCTACTCATTGGATCCTCCATGAGTTGAAGCATTAATGTTGGTTTAACTTGGAGCGAATAAAAGCAGGGGCCAAGGCAAAGTCAAGTCCCGTAACAGACAATCTCGCTCGCCACACAGACCGCCGCCAATCAGGACGCACCCCTCAGTGGCCTGTCGAAAAACGTACTCAAAGGGGTGGCGTCGGGTGCCTCTGCCGGACGCCTCTATGGATTCGCGCTACTGCCAGGCAGAGACGCCTGGCAGCACCAGTATCAATGCTTCGGCAGCTGGCGACTGTGACTTTCTCAACCAGCCTCTCTGTGACCATCCGCCTGGAACGGGACAGATAGCGCAACCGTAGCTTTGTATGGAATCTGAAGAAGGTCGACATGGTCCGGCGGAAGGCTGCCGTTGGGCCTACCACCAACTGATCAGCTTGGGCTTGATCGTATGCGGCAGGTCTTCGCTCCGGGGAACAATGCGCGCCGTGATTCCAAAGCGACCGGATTCCCGGCAGACCACTTCGCCCGTGAACGAGTACACGCCGTTCTCACCCTGCTGCGGATCGTTGTCGCTCCTGAGAAGTGCGGCCAGAGTCGGGTCGAAGCTGTGTATCTGCTCCTGGGAATCAAGCTGGCCGGAGACGATCTGAACCTGAACATCAACGGGTGTGATCTCGCCGAGGAACACCTTGATTGTAATCGGGAACTCCTGGCCGACGAAAAGAGTCGGCCCCATTTCAGGGATTTCCACGTCACGGATGACAATGTTGTCCCAGCCGCGCTCTATCTTCTCCAGCCAGCCGGCTACCTGGCGTGTCAGACGGTGATTCTCCAACCGCATTTTCACACCCGCCTGGATGGCCGGGATGTAGCACTTGTCGGTGTAGTCCATAAGCATGCGTTGGGCGGAGAACCGCTCACCGGCCATCTGGATGGTTGCCTTCATCTTGGTGATCCACCGGGCAGGCAGGCCGATCTCGTTGCGGTCATAGAACGTGGGGATCAATTCCCGCTCAAGGGTGTTGAACAGCATCTCGGCATCGAAACGATCCTGCGTTTCCACGTTGTCATACTCTTCACCGCTGCCGATCTTGAACCCGGTCTCTTCGCTGAATCCTTCAACCCACCAGCCGTCGAGAACGGAGAGGTTCAAGGCACCGTTCATGGCGGCTTTCATCCCGGAAGTCCCTGATGCCTCCTGGGGCCGACGGGGGTTGTTCAACCAGACATCTGCCCCCTGGACAAGGTAGCGCGCGACATTGATGTCGTAGTCCTCAAGAAAGATGATGCGGCCGCGGAAACGATCCTCGGAGGCATAACCGATGATCTGCTTGATGATCTCCTTGCCGGGGGTGTCAAGGGGATGAGCTTTGCCCGAGATAAGCAACTGCACCGGACACTCGCTGTTATTGACGATGTTGTCCAGACGGTCGAGGTCGGAGAATATCAGGTTGCCGCGTTTGTAAGTGGAGAAACGACGGGCGAAACCGATAGTCAGTATCTGCGGATCCAGGATCTGATCGGCCCGCTGAACCTCAAGTTGCGAAGCGCCGCGGCGCGCGAGCTGCTGTTTCAGCCGCTTACGGGCGAAAAAGACCAGCCGTTCACGACGTCGGTTATGAACCCGCCACAGCTCGGCGTCGGGGATTTTGCGCACCTGCTTCCATACTTCGGGCGCGCCCGATTTCTCCACGTACTCCGCGCCGAAGTACGATTCGTAAAGCTCCTTCATGTTGTGAGAAACCCAGGAGAAGGTGTGCACGCCGTTGGTGATCGATTTGATGGGCACCTCCTCCGTCGGCAGGTTCGGCCAGATATTGTGCCACATGTTGCGCGAGACTTGGCCGTGGAGTCTGGAGACGCCGTTGGCAAAGGCGGCCGTCTTCAGAGCAGCCACGGTCATGCAGAAGGTTTCGGTCTCGTCGTCGGGGAAGACGCGCCCGATGGCCAGGAACTCCTTCCAACTGATCCCCACTTCAGCGGTGGCGCTGCCCAGGTAACGGTGCACCAGGACCGGGTCGAATCTCTCATTGCCGGCCGGAACCGGCGTATGTGTCGTGAAAACAGTAGTGGACCAGACGTACTGGACGGCCTCGGCGAAGGTCAGGTTCTCCTCACGGATAAGGGAGCGGATTCGCTCTGTCGTTAGAAACCAGGAGTGCCCCTCATTGAGGTGATACACGGATGGCTCGACACCTATCGCGCGCAGAGCCCGCACGCCACCGATGCCCAGAATGATCTCCTGACGAATACGCATGTTCTTGTCGCCGCCATAAAGCACGGACGTAATCTCACGGCACTTCGATGAGTTCTCGGGGATGTTGGTGTCCAGCAGGTACAGGGGTATGAGGCCGACACTCACCTTCCATATCTGTATCTGTACCGGGGTGCCATCAATGTCTACGCTCACGCGCAGGGGCCGGTCGTCTTCACCCTTGACCAACTGGACCGGCATGTGGTACCAGTCGTTTTCCTCGTAGCGCTCCTGCTGCCAGCCGTCGCTGGAAAGAAACTGACGGAAGTACCCGTAGCGGTAGAGAAGCCCCACGGCCGTCATGGGCAGGCCAAGATCCGAGCCCGATTTCAGCGTGTCGCCCGAGAGGACACCGAGTCCGCCCGAATAGACCGGCAGACCCGTATCAAGCCCGTACTCAAGCGAAAAATACGCGATGGAACTGTCCTTGAGATGGCTGTACTTGTAATCGAACCATTTCTTGCGGCCCATATAGGCGTTGTACTTTTCATACACGCGGTCAAGGCTGGCCACGAAGCCGTCGTCCTCGGCCGCCCGCTCCAGGGTCTCCTGCGGAAGGCGCGACAGCATCTTCACGGGATTCTGGTAGCATTCCTCCCACATGTCCGGGTCCAGCCGAATGAAGAGCTTGACCATGTCCCAGTTCCAGGAGTACCACAGATTCTGAGCCAACTCCTGCAGGGCTTTTACCCTCGGAGGGAGTTTCGGAAGAACGAGGAATTGCCTGAGTCGCATCGAACCCTCAACCGGTTTAGTCTATTCCGTCAATTCGCTGAACAAACTCCTTGGTATTACCAATTATCGCCCGAAGCAACACTTTTTTTTACTGCAACAGGGCGGTTTGTCGGGCCCGGTAGCGTTTCCTGCGATCATCCATTCAAGAAAGGTTGGGACACTGCCGAAAATGAACGAAAAGGGTTTTTTATCACACATGTGACTTTTTGGTTTCGTCTGGAAGGAAAGTTCTCTAAGTTTCAACCGTGAAGACTGTTAGTAGAATCGGGATACTGACCGGCGGAGGCGACTGCCCCGGCCTGAACGCCGTCATACGGGCGATCGTCAAAACGGCCCGTAACATGTATGATCTTGAAATCATCGGTTTCTCCGATGGTTACGAAGGTCTTATTGAAAACAGGTACCGCGTGATCAGGGCCGGTGACGCCTCTGGAATCCTGGCCCTGGGAGGGACTATTCTCGGCACGTCTAATCGAGCCGATCCTTTCAGGTTTCCAGTGCTCCAGGACGAGGGGTACATATTCCTCGATCGCTCCAGCCAGGTGGTTCGCAACTTCGAGTCACTTGGCCTGAATGTGCTGATTGCCATTGGCGGTGACGGCACCATGGCGGCCTCAGCTCGGATGCTCAAGAAGGGTCTGCCCGTGGTCGGCGTCCCCAAGACCATCGATAACGATTTGGTGGGAACCGATCAGACGTTCGGCTTCGACTCAGCAGTAGTCACCGCCACCGACGCCATCGACAAGATCCACACTACGGCCCAGTCGCATCATCGCGTGATGATCGTCGAGGTCATGGGTCGTTACGCCGGTTGGCTGGCGCTCTGCTCGGGACTCGCGGGTGGCGGCGACATCATCCTCCTGCCTGAGTTCCCGTATGATATCGACGCCGTCTGCGATGCTGTCAGAACCCGCAACGCCCGCGGCAAGACTTTCTCAATCGTGGTTGTCGGAGAGGGCGCCAGGGCGATCGGCGGGGAGATGGTGGTGAAGCGCACCGTGGCCAACTCCCCCGATGCCATTCGCCTGGGCGGGGTTTCGCACCAACTGGCGGCACAGATCGAGGGCCTGACCAATATCGAGTGCCGGGTTACGATCCTGGGTCACCTGGTGCGGGGCGGTTCGCCCAGCGCCTTCGACCGCCTGCTGGCGACGAGGTTTGGAGTCGAGGCGACCCACATGGCCGCGCGCGGCGAGGTCGGCAGGATGGTCGTTCTGCGCGACCAGAAGATGTCCTCGGTGCCGATAGAAGAGGTCGCCGGCAAAATTCGCACGGTCACACCCGATCATCCCCTGGTCAAGGCAGCGCAGGCGCTGGGGATATGTCTCGGCCATGCCGCCGACGTGCCGTTGGAGAAACAACACCAAGAGCATACGCCATCGTGATCAGGTACGGCAGGGGCAGATCGGTTCCGTGACGACAACAGATCTGACACTATCGGCCGGGACGCGGGGGCAGACGAGAGGGGCGCCGGTCATGGCAGTCAATCGGTCTCAGGGACAGTTCATTAGACATGGGAAGTGACTATACATACCTGCTAACAGGAGTCTTAAAGAAAATGGGCAGAAGCAAAGAACCGGACAAGGCAGAACTGGTGCGGCGCATCAAGCGGTCGCCCGCTTACAAAATTGCATACTACGATAATGAGTTCATGGCGCAGGATCACGCCCGACCGTTTCGGCTCCAGGTGGAGATGATGAAACCGGAGATCCTGCTACAGCAGCAGAAGATCAAGTCTACCATAGTCGTCTTCGGCGGGACGCGGATCGTTGAACCCAGGGAGGCCACCGCGGAAGTGAGGAAACTGGAAACCAAAGTCCGCCGAAACCCGCGGGACCGGGACCTCAGAAAGCAACTGCGGATCGCTCGGTCGATAAAGGCCAAGTCCCACTACTACGACGAAGCGCGTGAGTTCGGACGCCTGGTGTCAAGTGGAAGCCGGATCGATCACGATCACGAGTTTGTGATCATAACGGGCGGCGGGCCGGGAGTCATGGAGGCGGCCAATCGCGGAGCCTTTGATATCGGCGCCAAAACAATTGGTATGAACATAACGCTGCCGCTGGAGCAGGAGCCGAATCCGTACATTTCGCCCGAACTATGTTTCCAGTTTCACTACTTTGCCCTGCGCAAGATGCACTTCCTCTTACGGGCAAAAGCGCTGGTGGCGTTTCCCGGAGGTTACGGCACTCTTGACGAACTTTTCGAGGCGCTGACGCTGGTGCAGACGCAGAAGGTCAAACCGCTGCCGATCATCCTGTTCGGTGAGGAATACTGGAGGCGCTTGATCGACTTCGAATACCTCGTCAACGAAGGTACAATCGATCCTCAGGATGTTGAGTTGTTCGTTTATGCTGACAAGGCCACTGACGCCTGGGACTATATCAGGTACTTCTACGAAGCGGAAGACAACGCCGGGTCCTGATCGCCGGGTTGGCCGGTTGCTCAGGTGCTGCTGTCGAGATGGCAATCGAGATACTGCTCTCCCTTTTTCGTTAACCGATAGTAAGTGTGGTTGCGATGTTTGATCCACTTGTTATCTACCACGCCCTTCCGATACCGGATCATAACCGGATCGACCCTCTCAAGTAGCTTCATCGCCCGAAGTTTCGAATGCCGGTCGAAGGCGATTTGCCTTTCAATGTGGAGCATCCGAGCAACCATAAGGGAATAGTCCACGCCGTATACCCGGTGATGCTGCAGGATGCGCATGTCCAGCTCGTCGAGATCGTCATAGTCGGCGGCGGGGCGAGGGCGCTCGTCGGCTAAGATATCCTCCCATGCCAACGTCACCAACCTGTCCTGCGGGGCCTTGTTCAGACCGGCGCAGTCCTGACGATGCACCTTGAGACAACCCTCGTGGCTGAAATAGCCGGTCAGTCTGTCGCCGGGGGAGGGATTGCAGCATTTGGCCAGAACGTAGCCTTCCTTGAGTCGAATCTTATCGGCCATAATGCAAATATACAAAATAACACCGAAAGTGCCTACCATTCTGTGCCAGGGGAAATTGAGATTTGCGTTTTGACCGGACATGGAATACATTTGCCCCAGACGGACAGACATCGGAAGGACAATATGAATCAAGCCATCATTACTTCACCGGCCGGAGTGCTGGCCACGCTGGCGGCAGTAACGTCGTTTTTCTTTTTCCTCGAGAAGCGGACCGGGTGGAAGTTTTTCAACTACTTCCCCCCCCTGATCTTCATCTACCTGATACCGGTGGTGCTTTCCAACAGCGGTATGATCCCGACCAAATCGCCGCTGTATGATTTCATGGGAAGCAATATCCTGCCCATGTTCCTTCTGATAATGCTGCTCGATGTGGATATCCTAGCCACTGTTCGCGCCATGGGGCGGGGCGTGTTTGTGATGCTGCTCGGGACGTTAGGTGTGGTGGTCGGGGCGCCGGTGGCTTTTCTTCTGGTCAAGCACGGCCTCGGCCCTGATGCCTGGAAAGCGTTCGCGGCGCTGGCCGGAAGCTGGATCGGCGGCACCGGCAACATGGCTGCGGTGGCGATAGCTTATGACCTCGACGAAAGCACGCTCGATTTCGGCTACGCCGTGATTGCCGATAACGCCGTTTACCTGATCTGGCTGCCGATCATGCTGGCCTCGAAGAACTTCGCAGGCTGGTTCAACCGCTTCACGGGCATTTCGAAAACCCGGCTGGAACGTATGGAGAAGGCGGCCGCCGAACTGACCGTCGACAAGGGCAAGGTAGAGATGCGGCACTACCTCTACCTGGCCTTTTTCGGTTTCGGCGTTACGGCTATAGCATCCTGGCTCAGCGGCATGTTGCCGCCGCTGCCAGCCGATGAACCGGTGATTTCGGCCAATACGTATAAGATTCTGATTGTCACTTTTGTCGGTGTGGCTCTCTCGTTCACGAGGGCCAGCCGCATTCCCGGTTCGCATGCGCTGGCGATGGCGCTCGTTTACCTGTTCGTGGCGCGGATGGGGGCCAAGGCGGACTTGTCGAATCTGAGCGGTTCGGTCTTCTGGTTCTTGTTAGGGGCATACATCTGGATATTCATTCACGGCTTTTTCCTTGTGGGAGCGGCCAAGCTGTTCAAAGTCGACGTTCACACGGCGGCGATTGCCTCGGCGGCGAACATCGGCGGGGCGGCCTCGGCGCCAATTGTGGCTGCTTATCACAAGACGACGCTGGTTCCGATGTCGATTCTCATGGCGCTGTTGGGGTACGCTATCGGCAACCCCGCGGCGATCTTCGCCGGCCTCCTGTGCAAATGGGTGAATTAGGGGGGAAGGGTATGAATACAGACCTGTTTGAAAAACAAAGCCCGGAGCATTTTGGCGATTCAGCGGATGATAGGAACCTGGTCCTACGGTGATAGCTTAGAAGTGAACGGAGTGTTTCTCGGCGGTGTATTTCCAGTTGGTGCCAAAGCAGCGCGACGTGAACTTACCCCCCCTACTTCCTATCCACCTCGCCGGTCATGGGGACGAAGCGGACCTCGTAGAGATTGTGGCGCTCAAGGCCGCTGTCGGTTTTAAGCAGCCTGACCAGGAACTGACGGCCGTACTCGTCGGTGGCCAGCGGTATCACCATGCGTCCCCCGACGGCAAGCTGCTCCACCAGAGCTTCGGGTAGTCGCGGCGCGGCGGCAGTAACTATGATAGCGTCGAACGGGGCCTCCTCAGGCCAGCCAAGGGCCCCGTCAGCCAGTTTCACTTTGACATCATGACAGTCGAGTTTCTTCAAAAGACGCCGGGCCTCGTCAACCAACTCAGGGACGATCTCCACCGAAAACACGCGGCTGGTCAATTTGGCCAGGATCGCCGTCTGGTAGCCGCAACCGGTGCCGATCTCAAGCACCTTGCTGTCCGGTTGGAGCCGGAGGTGCTCGGTCATGGAGGCCACCACGTACGGCTGGGAGATCGTCTGGCCGTAGCCGATGCTGAGGGGGCCGTCATGGTAGGCCGCCGGGCGTGATCCTTCCGGCACGAATATATGCCGCGGCACGGCGCGCATCGCCAGCAGGACACGCTCGTCGTGGATGTCGCGCCGGGCAAGCTGCTGCTCCACCATCTGGTGGCGGCGGGCGGTGTATTCTTCCTCAGGGGTGTCGTCAAGGTCCCAATCGATATCCTGACTCACGGGCGAAATATACGATGCGGGGGAGACGTTTGGCAAAGCCTAAAACGGACTACGGGAAGCGCCTGCAGACGTTTCTCCGGCGCGGGCGGGGTCAAGAATGTCTTGACTTGAACCGAAAAGGCCGTTAGTTGATGTGGTTGTTGCATGCTGGGGTAGCTCAGATGGTTAGAGCGCCTGACTGTGGATCAGGAGGTCGGCGGTTCGACTCCGCCCCCCAGTATTCCGTTCTTTGGAGAATCGTCACCGGTAGCTACCCGGATCAATCCATCGAAGTTGGCGTCAGATGAGACGCGTAGGTATCCGGTTCCCTCAATGATCTCAGGGGACAGCATGAATGTGCCCATGAGGGCCATGATCTTGGCCTTGGCCCTCTCTGGATCAGTCTCAAGAAGCCCCCGCAAACGACCAAGCCATCCGCTTACCCAGCTCTCGTCCACTTTCAGCCTCTCGAATCTTAGCGACTGCCCCAGCAAGTCGTGTTTGTTCTCCATCTCAGCCAACCGTGTTTCAATCTCAGTAAGCCGCCGCTGCAGGGCATCGGAGTAGGCTCCGCTTTCGATAGCTGCAATGACGTTGCCCAGCTTGGTGCGCAGTTCCACCTCTTCAGTCACAATGCCTGACGATTCCCTGCGCAGCTTCGCCAACTTTGCCTTTAACAGGTGGTTAGTCTCATTCACCAGCGCCGATAGAACAGCGGGGGACAAGAGGTCCTTCTGGATATCAGACAGGATAGTGCGTTCGATTTCATCTTTGCCCACGCGAAGATTATTGGAGCAAGCCGCCCGGCCACGATTCCAATTCGTACAGCAACCGAAAAGCGGGTTACGGCGATCACTTGAAGACACCAGAACGTAGCTACCACCACACTCGTGGCACTTCATCAATCCCGAGAACAGGAAACGGGATCGGACTCCCTTGCGGTTCGTCTGCGGACCCCGCTTGTTCTTGAGAATCCGTTGCTGGACTTTGTCCCAGGTGGCCCTGTCAATGATAGCCAGGGCAGGCTGCGGATTCTCGACCCATTCACTGCGATCCTTGACGATTCGCTTTCTCTGACCGGTCTCAGGATTCGTCACCCAGCCGGTCTTGTTGAACGTCCAGTCACCGATGTATTTCTCGTTGCTCAGTATGTCACGAACCGTGTTGGGAATCCAGGCAGGCTTCCCCTTCCTGCTAACGGCCTGTCTCGCATTGTGAGGCGGGGGATAACCCTTGTTATTGAGATGATAGGTAATGTCACGAATGCTCAGCCCATCAGCGTAGAGTTGGAATATCTCCCTGACAAGCTCCGACTGCTGTGGATCGACTTTAACGCGGCTGCCAATAATCCTGACCTGACCTGTCTTGCGGTCCTTGGTCCCGGCTTGGTCGAATTCCTTCACATACTGGTAACCGTAAACACGACCACCAGCATTGTAACCCTTGAGCGCCTGTCCGGTCATCCCCCGTAGAGTCTTGCTGGCCAGATCACGACGGTATTGACTATCGATCAGGCTGTTGACTCCCACTGTCAAATGGGACTGTGTGTCCCTGCTATCAATCCCCTGCGAAACAAAGTAGACGTGAATGCCGTGGAACCGCAGCCGCTCCACGATCGTGTCAACCTCGCCCATCTTGCGCGACAATCGACTGGTGTCGTCGATGAGAACATAGTCAAAAGGTCTTGGCGATGCCTCAGCTTCACGAAGCAGCCGTTCCAGCCCGGTGCGCCCGAACGTGGATGCACCGGACATGGCGCGGTCAGAGTAAATGTGGCCGCTCAGGACCAGCCAGCCGTTTTGATCGGCATGCCGCTGACAATTCCTGATCTGATCCTCAATCGAGCGGTCCCGCTGCAGATCGGACGAGTATCTGGCATATATGGCACAGCGCATGGTATCCATCAAATAGCCTCCTTTTCCTAGAAAAGCAATCACTTATATCAGCTTTCTGTCTCATTGAAATCCCTTTAGAATTCTTGTAACCTATTGATATATATATATAAAGATATACATACCCTGGAAATACTCCGAGCTCTCTCAGAATGGTGTTTCCTCCTCTTCCGGTTCCGGCTCCCGGGTCGGTGAATCAGACGCAGCCCCGCCCCTGACCCACTGGCTGAAATAGCCCTGAAACTCCTCTTCCGTGAACCAGCTATAGTCATCGTGGAGGTGGAAGGTCTGGGGTTGGACATCGTGCCCACCCTTAACCTGGCCGATACCCGCAATTTGTAGTTTACGCATGATTATTTTGGCTGTCTTGTCGCTGCAGGACATTGAACTCATCAACTCCTTGATCGTAAACTGCCCTGGTTCAGATTCCTTGTGAGGTGCGTCAGGGTCGATAAGGAGTTCCACGGCGCAACGGCGGTCGTCAGGCAGGCTGGAGAGAGCAACGGCGACAACCAGCGGTAGATCGTCAGTGGAGATGTTTGTCCGACCACACACCAAGGCGTGGCATCGAGCCAGATTGTAGATGATCGCCGTGAACCGGTCAACGCCTTCGGTTATTGCCCCGGTGGAGTTGGTCTCCTGATGTCCGTCTTCAGTCCTCTCCGTCCAGACCCGGATATCCTGCCGGCAGGCGGTCAGGAACTCGGCCAGCATGGCTACGGCATCAATGGCCTTGCTGTCATCTGTTGATCTGTCCCAGGTAACAGCCCTCGGCAGATAGCCGCAGTGATTCAACAGTGATACCTTTGACCCCAGTTCCTCGGGTACGTCGTCAGGGACGGTGTAGTCGTGGGGCTCGTACTGTTTGAAGAAGAAGGTCAGGAACTTGGCAATGGCCTCACGCGCTTGCTTCCTCTTGGTCTTGTAATGCACCTTGGCAGTCATTATGCCTTTGGCCCTCTTGCGTCGTTCCCCTCTCGCTACCTTTGAGTTGGTGTTGAGAAAGATCAGTCTTGATCCCACCTTGCTCATAGCGTTCCAGGCGGTCTGTGACAGGGGTGTGGTGGCGCCCAGCAGGGCAAATATATAGTCGCCTGTCAGCCGTCGTTCTCCGTGTATGCCGCCGGCGCTGACCAGCCCGCAGCCATCCAGGACACGCGCCAACAGAGCATAGTTCTCAAGCAACACCTCTTTGGGCTGGTTGAAGGTGGGCGCCATCTCAGGCACTTGCATCGTCTTGTAGATGATCTTGGGCAACAGATCGATATTCTTCAACTTGTCCTTCTTGACCTGAGCGGCCTGTGTCAGGAATGAGGCCGGTGTGAACTTGTCAATGCGATAGTTCATGGCCAGTCCCTCAAAGAAATCGAGAACGGTTGTCTTTTCAGTCGATGGCCCGCCAACAAAAATCAACGCCAGCGGATTGGTCGTATCCTCAAGAAGGCATGAGACATGGACCGACAGAGCGGCCTCGGTGAGGAACCATACTCGAGCATCATAGAGCTCTACAATGGTGCGGCGAAGCTCATCGTACTTATGGGCTATCGACACATCCTGTCCCTGAGTATCAGCGCCCATTTCGATTGCAGCTAATTCATTCATTTTTCGCGACATCCTATGTCACCCCACTTTTTTGAATTGATTGATTTTGTACTTTAATTCGATTATTTCCGCATCGTTCCGCTCAAGTTTATCCAGAAGCATCTCGTGCTTCGTGAAGAAATCCACGAGCGGCATTTTGTTCTAATTCCTTTTCTTTAGAATGATCTGAATCCATGCTGTCAGGCACTCATCATGCAGCTCCAGCCATTTCAACCTCTCACACGCCTGGCAATACTCCTCGTTATCAAGCAGAGGGTCATGCCGGGTGGGCATCCGAGGCGCAGTAGGTCGCGCCGACCGGCCACCCTTGCCCGGTTCTTCGTATGGCATGCCCGTCAGGCGACAGAGGTGACGCATGGCGTCAGCCTTCGTGCAGCGGTGCAAGTATTCCACCAGCGCCAGGAGGCCGCCTGTGGCCCCACACGAGAAACAGGTGAAACCTGTGTCGGTGAATGAGAAGGAGGTTTTGTTCTTACCGCCATGGATCGGACAGGTCATGCGATTTCCCGTTGGCTGCAGCCCGGCATCGTTAAGAATGTCACGGATGGTCACCCTGGCAGTGATGTGTTCAAAGTCTACCATGACGCCTCCTGACCTCGTAGGCGACACTCTTGAGGGTGTTGATGGCCTCGGCATAACCGAGTGCTGATACGGTGGCGTTGCCGTTGAAGTAACCGGTGAGATCGTTTTCGGTCGGTGTGGTCGAGAGAACGAAGACCACGTTTCGATTGTAGCCGTTGGGTTCACACCCGACAAGTTCCGCTTTCCCCGCAGCCACGAGATAGGCCGCGAAGGTCAGCTTCTCAGTACGATAGGAGATTGACTCGTCAGTTCTGACTGTTGTCATTGTTAGCCCCCTTACTTTGAGTTCCGATTTCCTTTAACTTCTCTTCAGCCAGCAGTTCGGCTATCAGCCGGATGAGACCGCTCAGATTATCTGAGTTACAGTTCAGTTTGTGCGTGGCTGAAGGTTCTTTACGAGACTTCATTCCATGAACCCCCATGGTCTTGCCCGTTTTTAGTTTTACTTGTTAGCTTCAAGCACTGTCCCATTGCTTATCTTTTCAATGTCACCTCCTCACATCCTGAAGACATCTGCTACTGCAGCGAGTCTCCGTCATGTTACTTTGAATCCCCAATCTGCCTTGCCAGGCTCGGGAAGACATCCCCAAGCGGTGGCCCGCCGATGGCGTTGACCAGGTTGTTGAACTGACGCAGCCATTCGTTCGGGATGTCATCGCGGACGGAGTAAACGAACTCCACCGGCGAACCATAGCTCTCCTCTGCGAACTGTTGCCCGTGGACTTTAGCCATGAACTCACGGCCGAGACCTTCCAGCGTTCGCTCCCGTTTCTCCCAGAGCTCGGGATCGAGAGCCGTTGGTAGAGCCGCTCTTTGACCAAGCATGGTTTCAAGTTTCTGGATTCTCGATTTCGCTGTCATCATTGCTCCTCCTTTCCAGTGCCACTGTCAATATGTTGCAGGGTTTGTAGTGTTGACCCTCGTCCTCACACCACAGGCGAACGTCATTGACCGTGGCGAAAGGCTGGCCGACAAACTCAGAGAGAGTCGCTATTGTCCGCGGGACTTCTATGGCGAGACGGCCTTCGAGGTCTTCGATGGGAACAGCGCTGGCTTCGGCTGACAGCGTCTCCAGCGCCCTCACTTCCGCTTCGCGCACCAACCAGAGGTGGGCGTCAGCGGGAAGAGGTCTATCAAACTCAGTCTTCACCCATGCCGGAGGATCAAACTGGCCAACCGCGGCGATTAAGCTAACCAACAGCCCCTCGGTTGACACAGCTCCACCACGCAGGTTGTAGTGGTGCCGCCTCAGCCGCTCAAACTCCCGGCGATCCTGACCTACCAGTAACGCATCCTCGACCTTCTCCAACCGCTTGTCTACTCCTCGCATAGTTCCTCCTCAACGTTATGCCGGCAAAGCCGACGTTCTGATCCTGGTCACCTTGCCGTCCCTGAGAACGACCCGTTCCAGTTCCTTGAGTCTGTTTTCAATGTCCGCTTGCTCCTTCGCCTTGAGGATGATGTTGGCGAGGTAGCCCACTGAGTTGGTGATGCGAACATCGATTTCTCCCCGCCGGACCTGGCTAATGGTCTCGCTGAGCAACCGGCTGACATCGCTGGCCGTTTCCAGCTTCACATCCGCCGCTTTTGCCGGCAGTGCGACAGTCTTTCTTGGCTTAAGGCGAGCCAGGCCGCCTTCTCTTCGGGCTGCTTGCTGATCCTTGCGATTCTTGGGATCATGGAAAAAGCAGAAGTCAGAGTTCACCATGGCTCTGCCTCGACATCGCTCCCCATTTGCCTTGATTTGTTTACACTGTGGTTTCTTGATAGCAATAACCCCCTTCCAATATGTCTGAGCCTGCTTGGTTACCCCCCGTAATGCCTTGTCTGTTCGTGTTTTACATTGCAGACACACGCATCCGAATCACTGTCTCTTTGATCTCTCCAGATACCGCTCAATATCCTCCTTGCCAAAGCGTCTCAAGCTGCCCACTCTATAGGCAAGCAACTCCCCACGATCAACCAAACGGTAGACCGTCATGATGTTTACACCAAGGAAACGTGCGACTTCCTTGGTGGTTAAGAGAACCTGCTCGTTCATCATCACCCCCTTGCATCAGCTACAGCTTGTTCACACTCCCTGCTAATGGAATGCGCCCAAACACATTTACACTTACTCTTCCCCCTCTATTTATAGGTGTTTTGGGACCCCAATATATGCATCGAGCGGCACATTATTTGCGAACTTGTTTCGATTTTTTCCTCCGGCGATGCTCCTCAACCTCATGCTCCCGAATCGCCTCCTCCCGCGCGTCCACACGCTCCAGTATCGCCTGCGCGTACTCCTCCCGCTCCTTCTGTTTGGAACACTGATGATTCCATATCCCACGCAATTGCTGCCTTTCCCGGACCTGCCTCTTAGTCTTCCTCTTCCTTCGAACATGACTGCGCCTCACAGGCTCATACTTACCTCTCAAAGCACGCTCTGGCCCAAAGGCTGGTCTGAGCACTGGCGGCCGTACCAAACCAAGCGCAATGTGGTGATTCAGAATCTCCAGACGCAGGGTGAAGTTGTTTTGGCCGCTCCGTCGGTCGAGAGCACCTTTGCAATCGTTCTCCCACGACAGCTTGATACCCGCGTTGAGCAAGGCATCTCTGTCAACAACGTAGTCCGGGGCCGATTTCCTGATGTTTGCAAGTCTGAGTACGATGTTATTCCATGGACGCATATGAATGGGCAGGGGCAGCGATTGTTCCAGCCAGCGTCGACACGAATAGCAGCCACATTTAAGCCTGAGCTTCACCTCCGCCTTGGCCTCGTTGTCAGGGTTGTCTTCGTAAAGTCTGCCTCGCCAGAATCTCCAAAGCAACTCATCACCGCTCCTTTTTGGCTTGATTGAGGGGATAACTGGCCCACACCTAACCCAGGAGGGCGATTTTGTCTGCATCCACGACAGCATCGCCGAAGGGTCTTCGTTGGAATCCTCGCTCGCCTCACTGGTCCACACTTTCCCGCCCCTCTGCCTTCTGATGGGATGGTGTTTATCCAGATCAGCCGTGAGAATCGTGCGGTTCTCGAATCGTTCGCTCGATCTGGTAATCTCAGCGTCCACCAGAGCAATTCCCTCTTCGCAACTGCCCTTGAACTCCCGCAGGTCTGGCAGGTTGTACCACGACCGGGCCCGGCTGGGTTTCTTCTGCTTTTCCTTGCGGAAGTCCCATTCGGGGTGCCTGCTCATGATCCGCCCCAACTTTCGAGAGATGGTGGACTGGCTGCAGCCTCTCTGTGCCGCGATGTCTCGCTGCGAGTATCCGCTTGCGCGTCGCAGAATCAGATCCAGCTCCGAGCCCTCTATATCGGGATAGGCCGTTGATACGCGGGCTGACGATGAAACCGAGTTGGAGATACGTTCAAGAACCGCAGCTATGTGAGCCTCAAACCGATCAACGGGCAGGGAGGCGAGCTTCGTGCGCTCAGCTTCGATCCGACGGTCGTGGTAGTATTCCCTCTCTGAATTGATAGGGAGGGCTCTCAACGAACGGTTGTATAACGCTGTACCGGACGTAGGGCTCTGGCATTTGGCTTGACACCGGGGGGCTTCGTCCCGCCGAAGACTGTACTGATACTGAACCTTTGACAGGACGTGTTTGATGCGGTGATTACCCTTACCGCTTGTACTTGGTACAGACCCCACCCACGCCGTGTTCTGGGGCGCGGTTGGAGGTTGCTTCGTGGCCGAGGGACTATTTGCTTCCATGCAAATCTATCTCCTGAATATGGGTTTTCGTCTGAGTGTCACTCAACACCTGATAGCTGATGGATATTTGGGGGAGCTTCCGGGCAAATCCAGTGCCGGTGCGACCGTTCCTGACGAATCTTGCCCAGGAAAGAATCTGAATTAATCGATTGACAATCGGATTGAATTGGATTATTCGATCCATGAGAGAACTCTTTCATTTTGTGTGTGGATGAGTTTTTCAACTTTGAGCCGAGTGCTCCAACACTCGGCTTTCTTATTAAGACATTCAAACATCCGCTTTTACCCCCAGACTCGACTGGTAACTATTCATTACCACACCGCCGTCCTTGGCAAGTTTCGAGATAACGCTTTGCGCCCAGGGCAACCACCATCTTTGTCCTGCCTGTAGCAATGAGTGCCTTGATAATTTCCGTCATGTCCATAATTGTCTCCTAATGTGATTTACGTCGGTCGTCATGCTCTATGATGCACCCTATTCAATGCGTCCCCCTATGACAATCTCACGCCAATCTTGAGATTGTCATAAAATGTAAGCCGAACATACTCAGTGGTTTACGTCCTTCTGATCTGAAATATGTCCAGGAATACCGGGTTTGGGCGGCTGTAGACGGGCCGCGCTTTCAGAAAGGCGTTGTGTTCGGCCGCTTCTTCGGGGGTGGTGACGTGGGAACCGCCGCCCTCTGCGGTGAGGTAGCGGTCGTTGTCATAGTAGATTCCTACATGATACATCCGGTCTTCACGAGGATAGAGCACCAGGCAGCCTTTTGTCGGTTGCTGAACCGTGTCGTCCTTGAATCGCCTGTAGATTCCATCGGCGGTCAAATCTTCCGACTCCCTGAGAAACCCCATACTCTTTAAGCACTCTACCACGAACCCGCTACAATCGAAGCCCGTCATGGGATCGTCGCCAGCCCAGCGATAACGAGCCCCCGTGCTCAATAAAAGCTCACCGTACTTCACGAAAGCACTGGCGAGGTTCACCCGCTCGGCCCATCTCAGTTTGCTTAGATCAGTCATAACCTACTCCCATATTATTTGGTAACTCTCCGCGTCCGGTACGGTGATGAGCTTCGTTTCGGATACGCCCTTAATCGCCATTTTGTACTGTATGGTATCACTGACCCCATTGCCGCTGGCGTCCTTGAAAACCATCGGCTTGTCAAGGGCGTAGTGATCGAAGCGAGTGTAACCCTCCGACAGTCCCTGCTTCTGTAGCTTATCCCACCGCTCAATCATGCGAATCGGACGCGGGGCACCGTGAGCCGTGAGCTTGATAGTTGCACCCCTTTCGGCTCCGACGTTATGCAGAGTCTTGAACATCTCCCGCGACTGATGCGCTCGCATGTTTCAATTAACGGCAACAATCGATGGCTTGGAATCGTGCAATAAAGCGCAACGGGAGTCGCGCACCAGATCGACTTATCGAGACAATCGGGTGTTGTCGTTCAACGAGTTAGCATCGCTAAAGTGAGGATAAATTGAGTTACCAAACTGCACCATTTGGCACCTTTTTCGAGTCTGAGATATTGCAGCCCTTAGGCGACCCTGGGGCACCCGAAAGAGCGTCGTTTTATGGCTATTTTGACGGCTTTGATCTTACTTGCCTGATTGACCAGATAATGGTTCGGACGAATAGAAACAACGGATACGGAAAAACGAGAGCGCACCATAGGATCGTGTTCGTAGCACGCTCACTATACTCCCGCTGTTTCACCTCCCTCCGCGATTTGACCGACCTCAGTGCAGTAAGGAGATAACGCTTCTCATGTACAGGGACAGCACTTGGGTCAGCATCGTAGGCTGACGATATGCTCTCCAAGCTGTCAGCCTCGATCTCTGAGTAGCCGCACTCAACAAGAAGTTGTCTGGTGGGATAATCGGGAGGCAACGGTTTCAGAAGTCCCCCTATCGCGATGGAGGCAATTCCCAAAAAGACAAAGCCCAACAAGAAGAGATACTCTCGGCCGACAATACGCTTCCACTTTCTCGGTTGGGATGATGCATGGCTCATGCGGGAAGAATAGTGGTGCTGATACCGCACGGCAACAGTTTTCTGATAATGCATCTGGAATTGATGTCCCTGGTCGGTAGCTTGGCGTGAGTACTTGGCCGTTCATATCCTGCAAGTACCGGCAACTATTGACGGCTGAAAAAGACGCAGTTTTGCGCAGTCTAAGTCCAAAGAGTAATTGAGGTCCCGAGACTATCAGGTGTTGTCGTTCAAAGAGTTAGCTTCGCTTAGCCGCAAATAAATAAACGTTACTGATTGCGCTCTCTCGCACCTTTTTCGAGCCTTGGATGTAGCCATCCATCAGCGACCCAGGGCACCCGAAAGATCGTCGTTATGTGGCATGTTCGACTGTGTAAAAAAGTGTGAAAATCTGCAGCTTTTTGAGTAGTTGCAGACCGCACAAAATGGTGCAATTTACCGTACCCATAAAAGTCGCAACTCTTGGCAGCACACAGACTTCGTCGGATCGTAATAACGCTTGAGCAGTCACATTTGGATTGCCATCTTGCACTAACAATGTCTGCAGGTCTGGGAGGCGTGCGCTACTGGCCACAGAATGCGGCAGGGTGAGGTCATATTGCCTTGCTAATACCGCCCGTTCAGTCTATATTGCTGTAAGTAGGAAACTAAAGGTGGTAGGGGTGTTATGAAGTGCTCGATTCTTGTATTAGCAGGAGTGTTGAAGACAACTATAACTGCCGTCGTTCTGCTGCTGGGGCCGCAGGTCAGCGCACAAGGAACGATGTTCGATGCGCATGTGACGTACAGTGTGGGCATTCGTCCTGAGAGCGTCCAGGCTGCGGATCTGGATGGTGATGGAGATTTAGATCTCGCTGTCGCCAACGGGGGGAGCAATGATGTTTCGGTGATGATCAACAACGGTGACGGGACATACCATGCTACAGTTCCATACGCAGTTGGAACTCACCCGTGGTCAGTCTGTGCAGCGGACCTCAACGGTGACAGCCACAAGGACCTGGCGGTGGCGAATCACTATTCCCAGAGCCTGTCGGTGCTGTTCAATAATGGAGACGGGACTTTTCAGCCAGAGGTCTCGTATGCTGTCGGGTCCGGGCCGCTGTCAGTCATTGCCGCCAACCTCGATACCGACGAGTTCGTCGACTTGGCCGTAACCAACTATGACTCTCACGATGTATCCGTTCTGATTAATTCGGGTGATGGATCATTTCAGCCAGCAGTCAATTACCCTGCTCTCGGTAATGCACGGTGGCTATGCGCGGCCGACTTCGACGACGACGGCAGCAAGGACCTGGCCATCGCTAATCACGTTACTGTGAATATGACGGTGTTGTTCAATGTCGGTGACGGCACTTTTGAGACGGCCCTTTCCCATAACGCCTCCAATTCCCCACATTCTATTTGCGTGGTCGACTTTGACCTTGATGGCGATGCAGATATTGCAATTCCCAATAATCCCGACAACACGGTCTCGCTGTTCACCAATGATGGGGACAGAGTGTTCCAAGGCCCTGTTGATTTTGCTACCGGTGGAGCCCCTGTGTCTATTGCTGCTGACTATCTCGACGGTGATGAATACCCCGATATTGTCACTGCGAATGCAAACAGCAACAATGTGGCGATCTTGCTGAATCAAGGAGATGCAGTCTTAGGGGTGCCCGATTTCTATGGTGTGGGCGCATACCCTACATCAGTCTGTGTGGCTGATTTGAATGGAGACGGTAGACTTGATCTCGCCGTGACCAATGCCTGGTCCGACAACATTTCTGTCCTGATCAATATATCCAATCAGCCACCAATCCTCGATCCCATCGACGCGCAGCAACTATACGAGGGAGGACACCTTGAGCTTCTGGTGTCTGCGTCCGACCCGGATGAGGATGAGCTTGAGTTGATGGCTGAAGACTTGCCTGAGAATGCTCTTCTTGCTGATAGCGGCAACGGTCACGGGCTGTTCACATTCGATCCAACGTCTGAGCAGAGCGGCCAGTACTCGGTCTTGTTCATTGTGGATGATGGTGGTCTGGGAGACAGCCAGACGGTGGCAATTACGGTTCTCGATGGTAATCCTGTAGTGGAGAGCATTGCAGTTGACGGTGAGGATACGTCGGAGCATGTCATCAGTCATACACCTGAGATTTCCTGGGCTTACACAGATCCGCTTGACCGACGCGCCCAGACACAAGTTGAAATAGCTATCGGTATCGACTTCGACTGGGCTTACGCCGAGATGTGGAATCCTGCGCCGTTTGAGACAGCAGACACGTTCGTTGTCTACGCAGGGTCGGAGCTACTGGACGGCGAGACATACTACTTGAGACTCAGAGTCCATAATGGTCTTGCATGGTCTGATTGGTACAACACCACCTTCCGCATGAACTCGCTGCCGTCGGTGCCGATACCATTGCAGCCAGTCAATGATGAGCAAGTCAGCGATATGCCGACGCTCTGGGCCCAGAACTCGTCCGATGCCGAATCGGATGCGCTTGCCTATGATTTCTTCTGCGTGGTTGATACCACATACGGTGAGCCTGACCCTGTGGAAGCGTTTGAGGTTATCGAAGGCACAGACTCCACTGGTTGGCAGGTGAGCCAGCCTCTGCACGAGAACTGGCGCTACTGGTGGCGTGTGCGTGCGTACGATGAGTACGAGTATTCCGAATGGACCGACCTGTTCGCGTCAGCCTTCTTCGTGAACAGCACACCAGAGTCTCCTGCCATGCCAGATCCCAGCTACCCCCCCGATACCGGCAACATGCCTGTATTCAATATGCTGCCGACATTCATCTGGAGTGAGTGCAGCGATCCCGATCCGCTCGACAGCGTGCTGTACATGCTGGAGATTTCTATCGATCCCGGTTTCACTTTTGTCCAGACCATCGATTCGCTTCCAGGCGCATCGCATACGCTCTCTGACTCGCTGACATTCAACACTCACTATTGGTGGCGTGTGACAGCCTTCGATAACACCGGGCTATCGACCGTTTCAACCGAGGAGCCGGATTTCTGGACCTGGACGCTGGGCGATCTCGACCACAACCACTCGCAGGATATCTCGGACTTGGTGATGCTCGTGGACTTCATGTTCAACGGCGGACCAGCGCCTTATCCGCTATTCGTGGCCGACATCAACGGCGACTGTTCCAATCCGATCGACATAGCGGACCTGGTGTATCTGGTAGACTACATGTTCAACGGCGGGCCAGGGCCGAAGGTGGGGTGTGAGGCAGAGAAGAAGCAGAGATGAGACTGTAAATAAGCTATTGCCAGAGCACAGACAGCGGCTTAGATTTCAAGTCCAGATGTCCGAATTGTTACGTATTTTGGGATTGCCTTTCGAGGCTGCACAGATCTGGAGGAGCAATTATGGTCACGATCACCCTAACACCGGAGCAAGCGACTCAACTCGCCATGGCGCCTCGTCGCGAGGTCACCGTGACGCTCACGAGAGAGCAGGTCAATGCGATCAAACGCAGTTTTCCCTGGTTCGCGACCAATAAGATGACGATGACGTTTCCCATGGGAGGCAAAGCAGCGCCCTTCATCCCGGGCGGTTCCGTTGTCTCCGCGGCCATAAGTGGCATTGGCCATCTTGGGCAGGCCTTGGGGAGTTAGGCTGGTTGATTAGAGCACACCGTATTTCGAGCTTGTACGTGTTCTACTCTTAGTGTCGTCTTCCTATTGGTTTCCAAACCTGCGGCGGCTGTTGCAGCTTCCGCGGTGACGTGGACCACAGCGGTGCACCACCGGTAGACATCTCCGATTTGGTCTATCTGGTGGATTTCATGTTTAACGAGGGCCCGACATACGAGTGTTTCGAAGAAGCAGGTGTAGATGGTAGTGGAGCGGAACCGGTAGACATCGCTGACCTGGTGTACTTAGTAGACTACATGTTCAATGTCGGCCCGGCACCACCACCGTGCCTGTGAATGGATATCAGCGGGCCACCACCGAAAGTGGGGTGTGAGTAAACTGAAGGAACCGATATACGTTTGAATAATGCCAGTTCAGAATAATAAAATGACCAAGACGTGTTCTTGAAACATTTATATGGGCAATATCGGATTGTTGTGTGAGAGGTGTTTCGCGCCGGGATCAGGTACTTTGCTGCTCGACCGTCCGGAGACCTCGACCAGATGGCGGCCAACCATGAAGGAGCTGTGATGACACCACACCGTTTATTCAAGGGCACCACTGGCACTCTGATTTATATGGTGCTTGTTTTTGCGCCGGCAATCGCAGCACAGTCGATTGCTGACCAAATCGAAATCACCTACGATTTTGCTGCCCCGTTGGTGCAAACGATCGTTATTGACGGACAGCAGTTCTCAGAAGTGACCATGCAGGGCTGTCCCCCTTCTGGAACTGTCGGTGGTCCAGCCCTGCCGACCAAACGGGCTCGTGTGCTGTTGCCCTACGGTCAACAAGTCATGTCGGTGGCGGTCAAACGTACACAGAAGCATCTGGTTGCCGGCGATCTGCGTCTGGCTCCAGTCGAATTGCCATTCACCCTGTCGACGCCGCCAGATCAAATACCCCCGCTCTATGTCGATGAGGAAGTCTACGCCACAAACCAGCCTTTGCCCGATCAGACATGTCGGCTGGTTTCGGAGCAGGTGTTTCATGGTTATCGAATCGCGCTGATTGACCTGGTTCCGGTGGAGTACATCCCTTACACGGGGGAATTGCACTACTACTCCAAAATCGAAGTGACTGTTAATATGACGTCAACGTCGAACCTTCCGGTGGTGCGGGGGATTGCGTCCGACGTCGAGGCCTTATCTGCAAGAGTGGACAATGGCTCCCTGATCAACACTTACGAATCTGCGCGCAGGATTGACACGCGTAGCTACGACATGTTGATCATTACATCTTCAACGCTTGCCTCGGCCTTTCAGCCGCTGAAGGACTATCACGACGGCAACGGTATCACAACTGAGATCCATACACTGGATCAGATTGGCGGCAACGATCCGCATACAGTTCGTGATTACATTCGCAATGAGTACCTTACCAGCGGTATCCGGCTGGTTCTGCTCGGGGGCGACGATGATATCATTCCGGCATTGGATCTCTACGTCCATGTCCAGATGTCCGTCGAGTCGATCACTGCGTATGACATGCCGGGGGATTTCTACTTTGCCTGCCTGGATGGTACCTTCAACTATGATGGAGACGGCAGGTGGGGTGAGCCTGGAGACGGTGAGGGTGGCGGAGAAATCGACCTTTTGCCTGAGATCGGACTGGGTCGAGTTTCGGCAGGCGATGCTACCGAAGTCGCCAATCTGATCACCAAGACGATCGGCTACCTGCAGAGCAATGACGACTACCTGTCGAAAATTCTGCTGGTGGGTGAGGACCTCGGATTCGGTGGCCTGGGTGAATATGGTGGCTACGCTATGGATGAGATGGTGAACGGTTCCGATGCTCATGGGTTCACCACCTATGGATTCCCCGCAGACCGGTATGATATCGAGAAGCTGTATGACCTGACCAGCCTGCCGTACAATTACTGGCCGCCGTCGGAGCTTATCGCTCGCATCAATGAGGGTGTACACATTGTCGATCACCTCGGCCACAGCAACATTGGCTATGCTATGCGTACCGACACCAGCATGATCAAATCGCAATTAACCAACACCGATTACTGTTTCCTCTATGCCGAGGGCTGCAGCGCGGGGCGATTCGATTTCTATGACGGTTGGGCCGAGTATGTCACGACCACGCTATCCGCCGGGGCATTCGCATGCGTGGCAAACTCCCGAGCCGGGCTGGGCTCTCGCACTACCCAACATCCGGTTCACGTTTTCAATCGCGAGTTCTGGGATGCCATCTACAGTGCCGATGAGGGTTGTCCGGAGTTGGGTATGGCCATGCTCGATGCTCGCTTCGATCTGGCCAGCCGGATCAACGAACCCGCGATTCGCTGGACCTACTATGAAACCAACCTGTTCGCTGACCCGGCAGTGAGGATAAAGCCTGTCCGCAGCCTTGCCATCTTGTTCCCCAATGGTACCCCCACGGAAGTTGAGCCAAAGACTGAAACGATGTTTGATGTCACCGTCACAGGGATCGGCGAGGGAGCACCACTGACCGGGAGTGGTCTACTGCACTATAAGATTGATGGCTCCGATTCTACGGCTGTGTCCCTGGTATCGGTCCGACAGGAGCAGTACCAGGTAGTCTTGCCACCTCTGGAATGCGGCCAGACAATCGAGTACTTCGTAAGTTTCGATGAGTCAGAGGGCGGGCGCTGTTACGCCCCTCCGCCGACCAAGCCGTTGGCGGCAATACCTGTCAGCGAAGACGTGGTAGTCTTTGAGGACTCATTTGAAAACAGTACCGACTGGACCATGACGGGGCTCTGGAATATCGGTATACCGCTGGGTCAGGGTGGACAGGAGCTAAACTACCCGGTACCGGATCCCACCGAAGGGTGTCTCGGATCCAGCATACTCGGATACAACCTGGCGGGCGATTACGAGAATAACCTTGCGGTTCAGCACGCCACCAGTCCGGCCATCGACTGCTCCGGATTGACTGAGACGTGTCTTCGGTTCTGCCGCTGGCTCGGAGTCGAACAGCCGGTCTACGATAAAGCCTCCGTTTCGATCAGTACTAACGGAACCGATTGGACGATCCTGTGGCAGAATCCGGCCATTGTCTGCGATTTGGAGTGGATGGAAATGGAGTACGATATTTCCGACTACGCCGACAACCAACCAACGGTCTTTCTGCGATGGACAATGGGACCCACCGACGGAGGTTTGCGTTTTTGTGGTTGGAATATCGATAATGTACGTGTAGTTTCAATGTTCTGTCAAACTTGGATATGCGGCGACATTGACGGCAGCGAACAGACGTTGATCGATATCGCAGATCTCGTCCATCTCGTGGACTACATGTTCAATAGTGGCCCGGAACCGTTAGTTATGGATGCGGCCGACGTGAACGCCAGTGGTGGGCTGATCGACATTGCTGACATGGTATACCTGGTGGACTACATGTTCAACGAGGGGCCTGAGCCGGTGTGCCCGTGGGGGGTTGGACTAAGGCAAGACTGCAAGAATAGACCGTAGCAAAGCCCCTTTCAGGTGCAATACCCCTCCCATTGCACCGAACCCCGACCCTCCGGCGCATTCAGAGCACGATTCGCCGGAGGGGCTTTCTTGTGGGCTTCGGGCGTGGGTGGTAGTTGAGATTAAGTGTGAATCCCGCGCGATGTCTTGCCGTGTTAGTCTCCTTGACAAACCGGTGGATTGATATATATTGTCTACTGAAGCGCTCGTCGGAATACGCCTCTGCAAGTCATATTCTTCCCGACTGCGTACAAATCGAGAAGAGTGTCTAAGGAACTTGGAGAAGAAGAAATGAAATGGACGGTATTACTAATCCGGGTGTCAATCCTCGTGATTACGCCCGCCATGCTGCACGCAGATCCACCCAGCAGCTATGATCTTCGCGATGTTGGTGGCCAGAACTACGTGACCTCAGTAAGGAGTCAGATTGACGGTACCTGCTGGACGCACGGGGCTATGGCCGCTATCGAGGGAAATCTGTTGATGACCGGCACCTGGACCGGCGCCGGAGAAACCGGCGAACCCAACCTGGCCGAATATCATCTTGACTGGTGGAACGGCTTCAATGAACACAACAACGACGACACCGATCCGCCCACTGGAGGCGGACTGACGGTTCACCAGGGAGGCGATTACCTTGTCACGGCTGCTTACCTCGGACGAGGCGAGGGAGCCGTAAGAGATGTGGACGGGCAGTCGCACACGCCCGCGCCGCCACGCTCCGACACAGGCTGGCACTACTACTATGTTCGCGATATCGAGTGGTATATCGCCCAGACGGACCTGAGCAATATCAACACTATCAAAGAGAAGATCATGACCGAGGGTGCGATGGGTACCTGCATGTGCTATGATGATGCCTTCATCAGCGGATACACGCACTACCAACCCCCTTCGGACATGACGCCTCCGAATCACGCGATTGCCATTGTCGGCTGGGACGACAGCAAGGTTACCCAGGCCCCACAGGCGGGCGCCTGGTTGTGCAAAAACAGTTGGGGCTCCGCATGGGGCGAGAGCGGCTATTTCTGGATATCATACTATGACAAGCACTGCTGCCAGCACCCGGAGATGGGGGGGATTTCCTTTCAGAACGTGGAGCCCATGCTCTACGACAGGACATATTACCATGACTACCACGGCTGGCGCGATACTCGCACCGATTGCGCGGAAGCTTTCAACGTCTTCACCTCCTTAGGCGGCGGCTCCGGCGAGGTGCTCCGTGCGGTCAGTTTCTACACTGTCGAGAATAGTGTGGACTTCACGGTCTCCGTCTATGACCGTTTTGAAGGTGGGGAGTTACTGGATGAACTGTCCACGGTCAGCGGGTCTATCGAGTTCACGGGATTCCACACTGTCAATCTCACGACACCTGTTGACCTTGTCGAGGGCCACGCTTTCTATGTCTATGTATACCTGTCCTCGGGTGGTCACGCTTTCGACCGGACCTCCGATGTCCCGGTTCTGCTGGGTGCGAACTACCGCACCACCGTCGAATCATCAGCCAACCCGGGTGAAAGCTACTATCGCAGCGGCGGAGACTGGTGGGATCTGCACAACGCCGGAGACATCACAGCCAATTTCTGTATCAAAGCGCTGAGCACGATTGAAACCTGTCTCAACATTTCCCTCCCCGATGGTCCTCCAGGGCTACTGACACCGGACTTGCCGGCGACGTTCACAGTCCGGATTACGGACGGTATCGAGACGTATGTCCCCGGTTCCGGCACTCTGCACTATCGGTACGATGGTGGTACTTTCCTCACAACTCCCTTAACATCGCTCGGCGGCGACCTGTATCGAGCCACCCTACCGCCGCCAGCCTGTGGTGACACACCGGAGTTCTATGTCAGTGCCGAGGGCACGACCAGGACCACTGTCTTCTATCCAGCCGATGCACCGGCCACTGTTTGCACTGCCGAAGTAGGGAACCTGGCGGTTGTCATGATGGACGATTTCGAAACCGACCAGGGTTGGACCACCATGGTTCTCGGCGCCACCAACGGTTTCTGGCAACGTGGTGTACCCGTCGATGATCCCGGCTGGAATTATGATCCAACTTCGGACGCCGACGGCAGTGGCAAGTGTTTCCTAACCGAGAACGTTCCCGGCAACACTGATGTCGACAATGGTTCTGTGCGGTTGACATCACCCATCTTCGACATGTCGTCGGGCGGATCGATTTCATACGATTACTATCTATACCTGACGAACTCCGATGGCACCGACCGCATCCTTGTGGAGGCCGACAACGGCGACGGCATCTGGAAGGAGATCGCTCGTCACGACATAAATGGCGATCTGTACTGGCGCCATCAAGAGATAACCGAGTTCGATCTAACGACCGCCGGCGTGACGTTCACGCCCACCATGCAAGTACGCTTCACCGCCAATGATGACAATGCGCAGAGCATTGTCGAGGCCGGGATTGATGCTTTCAGTGTCTTCTACATCGAGTGCAGTCCGCCGGATGGTGACGGGGATGGTATCCCGGATTCGGATGACAACTGTCCTGACAATTTCAATCCGGATCAGGCAGACACAGATGGTGACGACATAGGCGACGCCTGCTGTTGCGTCATTCGCGGCGATGTAGACCACAGCGGTGTCCTTCCTATAGACATTGCCGACCTGGTGTACTTAGTCGACTTTATGTTCAATGCCGGACCTGAACCTGGGTGCCCGAACGAAGGTGACGTGGACGGCAGCGGAATCTTCCCGATCGACATCGCCGATTTAGTCTATCTGGTGGACTACATGTTCAATCAGGGACCGGTACCGCCTGCATGTCCGTAGGAGGTTGGCTAAGGCACGACCGCAACAGTAGACTGTAGTAGAAAACCCCTTTCAGGTGCAATACCCCTCCCATTGCACCGAACCCCACTAGTCTGGCGGATTCAGAGTACTTTGCGCCGGAGGGATCTTGTTGTGGGCATCGGGCGAGAACAGTAGTCGACGAAAATAGCGAATCTCTCGCGTTGCCTCATTGAAGAATGTTACCGAAGGTATAGTCGCGGTCAGATACGTTTCCTCACATTAGAGGTTACCGAGACCAGTTTGAAAATAGCCTTCAGTTGTCTGTCAATTTGTCGTCTGAGTTTGAATGGGTCAAGTGATTGGTGCTGTTTTTTGAGAGTACTTTTGCTTTCCTCTGAGAGGTGGGGTGACTCGACGAGTCTCTGGTAGGGGGTTTTGGGGGTTTCGTATTTTTTGTAGTATTTGCTGTTGATACGTTTCTTTTCCCGCAGTTTGAGAGTTGGGCAGAAGTGGTTTTGTAGCAGGCTCCATTGGTAGCTGTAGAGGCTGTTGATGAGTCCGACCAGTTGGGGATTGTCGAGGCGGTCATATCCGAGCAGTTGCCTGACATAGCTCCAGTTTTTCTGTTCGACGTGGGCGTTGTCGTTTTTCTTGTACGGTCGTGATCGAGTGAACTTGATTCTTGGTTTGTGGTCGGTGAAGTACCTCACCAGGTGATGGTTGAGGAACTCGGAGTCATTGTCACAATCGAAGCCTCTGAGTTCAAAGGGGAGGCCGGCCTGGATGTTTTTGATTTGTGTTATAACACCGGTGGCGCCGTTGTTCCATGTGGCCCGGCACTCGGTCCAGCCGGTGTGGATATCGGTGAGAGTCAGGCTCCAGATGAAGTCACCAACCAGCGAGTTACCGCAGTGAGCGACGGTATCGGCCTCCACGAAGCCGGGCTGAGAGATGTCCCAGTTGTGGGTACGGATGGGAATCTGATTGCGCAGCAGGCTGCCCGGTTTGGTGGCAGATAGTCCTCTGGGACGAGTCCTGGCGCGAGTTGGCCCCAGCAGTCGGTCAATAGTGGCGGCACTGATCGAAAGCAGCTGGTTCTCAACTTCGCCTGACAGCTTTTCGTAGGTGCCCTCGTAGAACGGCAGTCACAAGGGTATAGCCACGACCAGCTTTTTTGAGCACATCTGATCGGTGGCCAGCCAGACCCGTTTCAGAGCCGTCAGAAGCTCTCTTGATCGGTAGAGAGGTTTTCGGCCAGGTCGTTTTGTCGGCCCCTTTTGCGTTGATTCAACAGTCGAATAGCATGTTTGCGATGGTACTCACAGACCTCACAGAACTCCCGGAGGATAAGTCCCTTCTCCTCTTTGGAGGCCTGAAGATAGCGTTGTCGGATTGCAGCAAGGTATTCTCGCTTGGAATCTCCGCCCATAATCGTGTCTCCCTTCGGTAACACCAATTATGAGGCAACGTATCAAATAACAGCTCCCATTCCTTGCCCTTCGGTAACATTTATTGTGAGGCAATTCGGGCAATTCGTGGTGGCAAATATATCCAGAAATCCCTTGACTCCTGTTGAGGGATTGACGATATTATGTATGACTACCGTTAGGTCGCTCTTTCACAGATATTAGAATTTGCCCGTGAGGTGGTTGCGCTTTGATTCTTTGCGATCTCAGCGGTAGTCCAGCCGCCGAGCGGGCATACTGTGAAGGGAGTTCTCCATGACTACTGGAGACACCACTCGCGAGCAGGCGCCCCCCAGCGCCTCACGCAGCGTCGCCAGACCTGCAAACCACACCATCAATCTCAACGGCAAAGAGTACATCCTGTTCGCCGGCCTGCTCGACGAGGCCCACCGGCAGGGACTAAACGCCGTCAAAACCTGCCTGCTGCACGTGCCGACGAAAGACCAGCCAATGGCCATTGTTTCGGCTGAAGTGACGACCGACAAGGGCATCTTCCATGGCCTGGGTGACGCCAGTCCTGACAACGTGAACGAGTGGATCGCACCGCATCTGTTCCGCATGGCTGAGACCAGAGCGGTGGCCAGAGCATTCAGGTTCGCCACCAACGTCAGCATGACGGCCTATGAAGAGCTTGGCCGTGACAGTACCAGCAATGGCTCTGTCGGTGCTTCTGCTCTGCCAAACGGCTCCAAGAAGCCCAAGATGACGCAGGAGCAGTACATTCGCACGCTCTGTGATCAGCGGGAGGTGCCGTTTGAACTGGAGAAAGAGATTCAGAGGCTGTTTGACCACAAGGCCAAGACCGGGAAGATTCCCATCGCCGGCGGATCACACGCTATCGATCAGCTGAAGCTCTGCCCGAAGAAAGGCAAGGCGGCGTAGGGTCACCGCGCAGGTCTTTATGCAGCAAGGGGCCGGTGCCGGGTGGTGCCGGTTCTTTGTTTTGTGGTTTGAACACAACCCAGATTGTACACTTTTCGAACGCCATATGGGACACTTTTGGACCGCCGTTTACATTTTCCTTAGATCCATAATATGCACACACTAACCGATGCCGGCAGTACACGATTCAGTGGCCATAGTAAAGTCCTAATAGATGAATACACCCTCTCTCAACTGATTTTGAAGGCATCTCGCGACACTGCAAAGTCAGGAGATAAGCCTTCAGCCGCTCGCTGAAGCCTAATAGAAATACTGAAACGGCTGCAGCACACCATATCCTCTGGCAGGATCATGATAGCCAGGATGTGTTGCCATCCGCAACAAGTGCTCCTTCAAATCCTCATTGTTACCCAGCGGCGTCGCATTCTCGGGTGTTCGCTTGTGTTTATCAACAATCAAAGCCGCCAGCCCTGCCACAAAAGGCGCCGCCATTGACGTGCCACTGATCACGGCAAAGCCGCCGTCAAGATACGTCGAAAAGATGTGCGATCCAGGACCGAGACAATCTATCTCCCCCCCTCTTGATGAAAACCCTGAGACATTTCCGTCCTCGTCGTGAGAAGCGACAGTAATCACACCTCCATAACGCCCGGGAAAGCCAATGCTGTTCTCAAACAGCGAACCAGCGTTCCCAGCGGCACAAATCACAAAGGCTCCCTTGGCAAGGGCATTATGAATCGCTGTAAACAAATCGTCGGTAGAGGCCATGGCCCCCAGAGACATCGAGATGATGTCCGCATCCCTCGAGACTGCCCAGTTAATCCCATTGGCGATCTGTCTGAAAGTCCCAGAACCGTCCCTGTTCAGTACCTTGCCAATCAACAACCGGGATTCCGGGGCAACACCCACGAAGCCGAAGTCATTAAGCCGCGCTGCGATTATTCCTGCGCAATGGGTACCGTGGCCATTACGGTCTTCGATTCCCTCACCTGTGAAATCTTGCGTGTCAGAAATGGCACTCACCAGATCTGGGTGATCAGTGTCAACTCCTGTGTCAAGCACCGCTACCTTGACGCCGGCACCACGATAGTTGAACCAAATCCACGGAAGCCCTAGTATTCTTTCGGCCCAGTTGATGCGCTCTGGTTCCTGTTCTGCGAGCGCTGCACCTTGCTCTCGTGTCTGCGTGTAGTCTACTGTGATCCGAGGGAGCCCGATTTCAGCTCTCTCCCTTCCTGAGTCTTTGCGCTTCATGATGCTTTTTCTCCTTATCCTTATGTATCGATCACGCGGCCGCCGAGTATCTGTCAGGCTGCGTAGAAAGGACGGACGTGTGATTTAATCCTCTGTCGATAAGCAAGGTACTAAGTGGCAGTGTCAGGACATGACAGTGGAAGGTTAAATAATGCGAAAAAAAATGGCCTTTGATTTCCTGCTGCCCGCACCTGCCTTAAGCCGGTTTGGGAGGCGAAATGGCAGATTTGACCCCTTTTTGCAAAAATTGGGCCCCTTTACGGAGAATTGTGGCAAGTTGGGAAACGGCCGACGCAGCTTTTGCTCCCTGAAAAATAGCCGACCGGGACCGTAACTCGCAGGGCCGCAATAGATACTCTCATGCGTACATGACGCTCAACTTTATTGCATCTCATGAAGAAATCTGTTTTTCCACTGACATGCCCTGACAGGGGGTCAAAGTATATTGATTACTTAATGGTAGTGGAGGTGTATTTGCGTCTACCCAGGGAACATTTAGGCAGGGGTAGGTGCTGACAGGTTGGGGGAAAGGGGCTGTAGGTACAGCACCTACCTCTCGCCTCTTTGCGAGTTCCTGTCAAGAGTTGTGTAAATTGTTTTTTCAAGCAGCGTCTCTTTCGGTCTGGTTCTTCTTCCGCGTGACCTCGATCCCGTCTTCAAACTTCACACCCTCAAGGACCTTCGTCACCA
>Ga0114922_10000224_pt1 | contig 54342 bp, 44 predicted proteins | sample AartaG_FD_100975 | JGI IMG/M metagenome (GOLD analysis project Ga0114922, IMG submission 100975) | Deep subsurface microbial communities from Aarhus Bay to uncover new lineages of life (NeLLi) - Aarhus_00045 metaG | ecosystem: Environmental > Aquatic > Marine > Oceanic > Sediment | place...
GCCCGGGAGGATTCGAACCCCCAACCATTGGATCCGAAGTCCAACGCTCTATCCGTTGAGCTACGGGCGCGCCGCTATCTCCAGCCCGTACGATAGCCCCAGCCTCGCGCGAAATCAAGCTCCGGCCCCACTTGGCGCACGGGACGGCCCCCGGGCGCGATTGACCCCAGACTGAAGGCCCGTTACCATGATCCGAGAATGGGGGGGCTGCGTGACGGGCGGCGGGTCATGGCTTTGCGCGACGACGTGATCGCCACAATCAAACATCCGGCAGATGCTCCAGGCCGTCGAGGCCGGCCGAATGAAGGACCGCTACGCGCCCCAGGAAACGCTTGACACCTAGAGTATACTGACGGACAGGCCGGAGGAGCCAACCGATGAACGTCGAGCTAGACGGGGGCTGGACCGCGACGAACGAGCACCGCGAGTCCCGCGACGGGGAGCTCGTCTACATCCCGCCGGGCGGAAGCCAGGGCGACGCCTGTGCGCTACGGGAAGCACTCCAAGCGGGGATGCTCGAATCCGTCAGGAACGCGCGCGGTCTCACGCGGGAGGCCGTGGCCCGCCAGATCGGCGTCACGCCGAATGGCGTGCACAGATGGGCCAGGGGAGAGACCTGCCCGAAGGGCCTCTACCGCGACGCCCTCGAACGATGGCTCACCGGCCGCAAGACATAATCCGACCCGGCTGCTGGCGAGGCCGGTTGCCCTTCTTGTCGGAGGCACAGAATGCCTGCTGGGTACGATGAACGTCGGGCTTATCCACGAGTGGAGGCCGACGTCGCGGCGCACGTTAGTCGGCCTCTCGCGCGGGATGCAATTACGATTCAAACGCGCAACATAAGCTGCTCAGGCCTATACTGCCGGGTGGCCGGATACATCGGGCCGTCGACGAGGCTGCATACTGCTATGATCCTGCCGATACGGGAAGCTGAAGGAATCCGCAACGAACTTCTGGAGTTCGACAGCATCGTCGTGCGCGTTGAGCCCGAGCAGGAAGAGCCCGGGAGGAAAGCATATCATATCGCGCTTTCTTTCATTGGTCTGACGGTCAAAGCACGCGCACTTATCCACCGGTATGTCAGCGAGCAGTCTGAATATGCGTGAGAAGCCGAGCCGACCGAAAGGGGGGAATGACGATGCTGACCCGCGAAAAGTTTCTGGAGCTGCTGGGCGACCTTGCCGTCACATTCGCCCACCTGGAAATCCTAGTTAGCGGTATCATGGCTCTGCTCATAGATGAGAAAGTGCTGCTGCCCGGCTTTATCGTAGCATCAAGACAGAGCACGAGGTGGAAGCTAAGGCGCATCCGCCGTCTGGCCGGCATGCCTTGGCACACCCAACGCCGCGAACGCGTCCGCGAGTTCGTGAACCGCGTCGGGAAGCAGTTGTGTTTACGTAACCTGTTCATTCACGGCGTCTGGACCATGGACGAGGCAGATATGAGCCAGGACTTGGTAACGGTCCTTGATCTCGATCCGAGCCCGGCCCCGGAAGGCAAGCAATGGCACACCATGCGGCCAGAGCAGTACGACTACTACGAGCTCGAAGCCCGGCTGGCTGCCGTTTCTGAGCTGATAGGCGAGGCATTAGACATCATACACGACCTGAACCCCAACGTGTGGGCTCCCGCCGAGGGAAAAGCCCCGGCCGGCGGCGAAGCCGCCGACTGACCGAAGGGGGCCGCGCAGTGGACGAGGCCGAGTTCCGCGACCTTATGGAAGAGGTTGATGCTGAGCTAGCTAGACGGCAAGTGCCGCTACCTGCCCGCACCTTCGCTGCGTACCTCAGCATCGCCAGCCGATGGCTCTCTGTCCCGCAAGGTGATTGGCCTGCGCAGGGACCTTACTGTTTGGCGAACATCAGTGGCACGATCCAGGAATGGTACACGGAGAGGTACGGAGACGAATGTGTGGACAAGGGCCGGCGGGTGCGACGGCCTGTTATGATTCGGGGTGCCGTGTACTGGCTGGAAGTGCCGTACGTCCTCAGTGCTGAGCATCCGCCACCTGCCACGGACTGCATACCGGGTCTGACCGTCAACTTACGGAATGCCCTTACGCGAAAGGCGCGAGACGAACTCCAGCGACAGCTTTGCTGCTTCTATGGACAGACATTGTTGCTGAGGTGCCTGTGGGTACGCATTATCACCGGGGTCGCGCACGGCTTGGCCGATCAACTCCTCGTCCGGGGATCGGAGGATTTGGAACACGCTACGGCTGCCTTCGACGGAAGCGCTCCGAGCGCAATCCTCTTTCCATGCCAGCAGGCTACCGAGAAGTTCCTGAAAGCGGCGTTGGTACTGGCTGACGCAGAGATCACCGAGCAAACGCTCAAATCCCGGTACGGCCACAACATCGGGAAGCTGATGGAAGCAGTTCAAGCAGAAGGGCTGCTGGGCTCTGAATCCCGGCCACATGCGATGCTACTAGCCAGCACAAGTGAGACACGCTATGGCAACATCCAACTGAGTCCTGCGGAGGCAATCGAGGCTCTCAACTCCGCGTGGGCTGTCTGCTATGATGTCGGCCAACGTCTCCTGCGTGAGCACTACCGGAAGAGTGCTCAGGCGTGATGGCTGCACGCGCGGACCATCGGATTGCATCCCCTGGGTAGCGCGTCCACAATGTGACCACACGGCCGCCTAAACGGCCCCATGTGCGCCCTGCAAGCACCTTCTGCTCCCGCGCCATACTTGGCACCGAGAAGCCGTCTCGCGCCACTACGGCCCTCTCAGCGCCTCCTGGCCAAATCCCCGAAATCGGTTCCGAAGTCCAACGCTCTATCCGTTGAGCTACGGGCGCGCCGCTATCTCCAGCTCGTGCGATAGCCCCGGCCTCGCGCGAAATCAAGCTCCCGGGCCCGTAAAGCGCACGGGACGGCTCCCGCACGCAATTGACCCCCAACTGGAGGTTCGTTACCATGATCCGGGAATGAGGGGCTGCGCGAGGGGCGGCGGGTCATGGCTTTGCGCGACGACGTGATCGCCACAATCAAACATCCGGCAATCGTCCAGGCCCGACAGAGCATCGGGCAAGCCGGGCGTGAGGGGCCGACGTCGTTTCTTGTGGACGGGCACTCTCTGGTCTCGCAGGCCGTCGCGGCAGGCGCGCCCGTCGAGAGGCTGTTCTTCCTGGCACCGGTCGAGGGGGCAAAGCACCGCGCGCTGCTGGAAGACGCCCAGACGCGCGGGATCGAATGTCACAGAGTCAGCAAGGGAATCTTCTTCCGGTTGCTGGGGCTGGGCTACGAGACTTCCGTGCGGGTGCTGGCGGTCGTGCGCCGAAAGACCTCGCCCGAAACGACCCAGCCGACCGGGCCCGGCACTTGCGTCCTGGTCGGGGAGCGCATCCAGGATCCGCGGAACATCGGGGTGCTCATCCGCACGGCCGACGCATATGGAACCTCGCACGCTGTATTCAGCGCGGGCTCTGCCGACCCGTTCTGCCGGGCCAGCGTCCGGTCGACAACGGGCTCGATATTCCGCGTGCCCCTGACCATCGCTGAGGACGTGGCGGGGTGCCTGGGCCGACTTGCGGAGAGCGGCATGAAGATCGTCGGCACTTCCGCACAGGCCGCCAGACTGTGTTGGGAGGAAGACCTATCCGGGCCGTGCGCGATCGTCCTGGGCAACGAGACCGCGGGACTTTCCGACGGCGCGAAGGCGCTCTGCGACGCCCTGGTGAGCATACCCATGAGCGGGGGCGCGCACTCCTTCAACGTGACCGTCGCGGCCGGCATCGTCTTCTACGAGAGGGCCAGGCAGCGGCAGGAAAAGCTCTGACGGTTCTCCGCGCCCGGAGGCGGCCCCATCGGGGGTGGCCGCATCAGAGGCAGCCGGCAGCGGTTGACGCCGGCACGGACCGGCCGCTACAATGTATGTACGCACGGTGGACCGGCTCCTTCCGGGCTTCCTCGTGCGGCGCTTCATCCTTCCTTTCTCAGGTTCCGACATGGCCGTTGAACTCCATGAGTTGGAGGCCCGCCTGAACGACCTGCGGGACTCTCTTTGACCTGGCTTCCAAGGAGGCCGAGCTCAACGAGATCGAGTCCCGGATGGGGCAGGCCGGGTTCTGGGACGACCGCGAGGCCGCCCAGAAGATCATACGCCGGATGAAGTACGTGAAGGGGCTGTCCGAGCCCGTGCATCTCCTGGAGCAGGAGATCGAGGACCTGGTGGTGCTGGGGGACCTGGCCGAAGAGGAGGACGACGAGGCCACCCGCGAGGAAGTCAGGGCACGGGCCGAGAAGGCGGCCGAGCAGCTCGAGCGCCTCGAGTTCAAGAGCATGCTGTCGGAACCGGAAGACCCGGAGAGCGCCTTTCTGAGCGTGCACGCGGGGGCAGGGGGGACCGAGAGCTGTGATTGGGCTGCCATGCTGCTGCGGATGTACCTGCGCTGGGCCGAGCGCGAGGGATACGAGAGCGAAGTGGTGGACACGCGCCCGGGCGAGGAGGCCGGCGTCAAGAGCGCGACCGTGCATGTGAAGGGAGACTGGGCTTTCGGCTACCTGAAGAGCGAGATCGGCGTGCACCGGCTGGTGCGGATATCGCCCTTCGACTCCGGGGCGCGCCGGCACACGTCGTTTGCCGCCGTGGACGTCGTGCCGGAGATCGAGGATGATCCGGAGGTCGAGCTGAACGACAGCGAGACCGAGATGGCGTTCCTCAGGTCCAGCGGCCCGGGCGGCCAGCACGTGAACAAGACTTCGTCGGCCGTTCGGCTGCGGCACATCCCGACCGGGATCACCGTCCTGTGCCAGAGCGAACGTTCCCAGCACAAGAACCGGGCGATCGCCCGGAACCTGCTCGCCGCCAAACTGCGCCAGCACGAGCGACAGAAGCGCCAGAAAGAGCTTGAACGGCTCTACGACGATAAGGGCGAGATAGCCTGGGGCAACCAGATTCGCTCTTACGTGCTACAGCCCTACCAGATGGTCAAGGACCTGCGGACCGACTTGAAGGTGGGCAACTCGGCCGCCGTCCTTGACGGCGACATCACGCCGTTCATGGAGGCCTACCTGCGCTATCGGCTCGAGCATGGCACGGGCGCGAAGGGCGGCTCCGACTGACCAATCCGGACCCGCACGCCGAACCGCCGTCTCATCCTTCAGGCATTGACACGGGGTTTCCGCAGGGCGTAGAATCGGCGCGTCCGCCGGGCCGACAGGACTGTACGGCTGGCTCCAGGCTTGACGATCGGGGGGACCGAAGGCGGAGTCGCTCGATGATCGAGAAACTGCGGAAGGCAGGCATATTCCTCTACAAGTTCGCGTTTCGGGGTAGCGCCGCCCGTGCAGCGGCGGCCAGCTTTGCCGCAGTCATCCTGCTCGGCGCCGCCTTTCTGACGTTGCCCATCAGCAGTAGTCTGCGGCACTGGACGAATCCCGTGGACGCCTTGTTCACGTCCACCAGCGCCGTGTGCGTTACGGGCCTGCTGGTCAAGAGCACGCAGCACCACTGGTCGCTGTTCGGGCAGCTTGTGATCCTTGGCCTGATCCAGGTCGGGGGCCTGGGCATAATGACGTTGGGGGCGTTCGTCGCCATCCTCATCCAGAGAAGGCTCTCCATGCGCTTCGAGGTCGTCATGACCGACCTCGTCGAAGCAAATCAGGTCGAGAGCGTGTGGGTGCTGATCCGTTTCGTCTGCCTGTTCACGCTGATCGCTGAAGGGATAGGGGGGATCGTATTGTTCTTCAGTTGGCGGGGCGATTTCGTCAGTCCCTGGACGTGCGCTTACCACAGCGTGTTCCACGCGATCTCTGCGTTCTGCAACGCCGGGTTCAGTCTGAACGACAGCAGCCTGATGGACTACGCCGATTACTTCTGGGTCAACGCCGTCGTCTGCATGCTGATCGTCTTCGGCGGGATCGGTTTCGTGGTGGTCAGGGACTTGAAGGGCTACCTGGGATGGTGGTTGCTGGTGCGCAAGGGCAAGCGGCCACGCCTGAGCACGCACTCACGCCTGGTTCTGGCGGTGACCGGCATCCTGCTGTTGGTGGGCTTCGTGGGGGTGCTCGCGATGGAGTCGGGCGGTTCGCTGGCCGGGGCGTCCGTGAAAAAGAAGCTGCTGGCCGCCACGTTCCAATCGGTGACGCCCCGCACGGCCGGCTTCAACACCGTCAGAATGGATGGCCTGGCGCCGGCCACCGCGTTCCTGATGATGGCCCTCATGTACATCGGCGGAAGCCCGGGCAGCACTGCGGGCGGGGTCAAGACGAGCACGCTCGGCATCATGATCGCCAGCATTGTCGCCACGTTGAAGGGCCGCCCGAAGGCCCATATCTTCCACCATTCCGTCCCCAGTGAGACGGTGCACCGGGTGGCCAGCATCATCCTGTTGTCGGTCGCCGCCATCGCCGGCGGGGTCTTCCTGCTGCTCATCACCGAGCAGGGGGCCACGTTCAACAGGATAGTGTTTGACGCCATCAGCGCCTTCGGCACCGTGGGACTGAGCCGCGGGCTGACCGGGCCGGCCTGTGCAATGAGCGTATGGGGGAAGCTGATCATCACCGCACTGATGTTCATCGGGAGGCTCGGTCCGGTGACGCTCGTCCTGAGTGTGGCCCACCTGAGGGAACGTGCTGTCTACGACTACCCCGAAGAGCAGATTATGGTCGGATGACGGGCGCCGAACGGTCCGACTTGAAAACGTGACATCGTGATGTAGAATGGAAGCAGGCGTTCGGCCCGACCGTTGCGGTAAGTTGTTAGCTGAGAAATGTTTGCGCGAGTCCTATGGCTGCCAAGGATTACTATAAGATCCTCGGGGTCCAGCCGGGTGCCTCTCAGGAGGAGCTCCGGAAGGCCTACCGGCGCCTGGCCAAGAAGTACCACCCCGATCGGCAGGGGGGGAGCAAAGCCGCCGAGGAGAAGTTCAAAGAGATCGCCGATGCCTACAGCGTGCTGGGCGACCCGGAGAAACGGAGCCAATACGACCGCCTGCGCCAGGCGGGCATGAGCGGGGGCCGCTTCGCCGGCTTCGAGGACATGTTTGGCCAGGGCGCCCGGGGGAAGTGGCAGGGGGGAGAGGGCATCTCCTTCGGCAATCTGCGCGATCTGTTCAGCAGCATGTTCGGCGGCGGTCGAGGCGCAGGCAAGGGCGCCGCCAGGCAGCGCGGACGTGATGCTATCAGCTCGGTCAGCATTCCCTTCGGTACGGCCGCCCACGGCGGCAAAGTGCGGGTTACGGTCCCTCGGGAGAAGACGTGCCCCAGTTGCTCCGGCACGGGCGCGGCGCCGGGCGCGCGCGTGGACACATGCCCGCAGTGCAACGGAACGGGACAGGTGCTCAGCGGGCAGGGGGCCTTCAGCGTGGCTCAGCCGTGCCCCACCTGCTTCGGGCGCGGCAGGATAATCCAGACTCCTTGCGGCAAGTGCCAGGGAACCGGGACAGTCGAGGAACCGTCCGTCATCGATGTGAAGATCCCTGCCGGCATAGAGGACGGCAAGAAGATTCGCCTGGCCGGCCTGGGCCAGCCCGGAGCGGGCGGTGGGAGCGCCGGGGACCTGCTTCTGGAAGTGCACGTCCAGCCGCACTCCAGGTTCGACCGGAAAGGGCGCGATATCTACAGCAAGGCGGACGTCGACATGGCGGATGCTGCCCTCGGCACGAAGGTGGACGTCGAAACGTTGCACGGTGCCGTGACCGTTACCGTGCCTCCCGGCACGCAGCCCGGCCAGAGGCTGCGCGTCCCTGGCTACGGCCTTGAGACGTCAGACGGCAGAAAGGGCGATCACTACCTCGAGGTCCAAGTCAAGGTTCCGCGCAACCTCACTGAGGAACAGAAAAGGCTTCTGGAGCAACTTCGGCGCGCGCCTGCGGCCGCCAAGCAGTAGGCTGCGCCGTGTGTGATCGGCGCCGCAGTTTGCGTCTCGCTTCCTTTGGCGCAGGACAGGAGCAATTGATGCAGACAGACCCAACACCGGTGCGTGCGGGCCCGCTGGACGACAGCACCGACTTCGGCCAGTTCCTGCACGACTTCTACGCATTGCGGCGCTCGATCAGGTCGCAGCGGCGCGACGTCTGGCACCCGCCCACCGACGTCTACGAGACCGACGACGAGATCGTCATCAAGATGTCCATCCCCGGCGTCAAGCAGCCGAACGTTGCCGTCGAAGTCAGAGGGGAGCAGGTAACGATTTACGGCATGCGCAGGGCGCCCGACCATAGCCGCGTGCGAGCGTACCACCAGATGGAAATACGCAACGGCTACTTCGAGCGGATCATAGTACTGCGCAAGCCTTTTGACCCGAGTCGCGCGAGGGCGAGCCTTCAGGACGGTTTTCTTCACGTCTACATCCCCAAAGCACCGGAGTTGGTGCGCCACACGCTGAGGATCAAGCTCAACGGCTGACCATTCGCGCCCGGAATCCGCAGGCGAACTGAGGACGACCTATGACGCAGGACAAACCGCAAGGGCCGGAACGAAAGCGCCGGCAACGAACGGCGGGCGACGAAGCGCCGGTAGCGCAGGACCAGGAGACGGTGCTGGAAGAAGGGGGGGGCTCCGAAACGCTGCAGGCGGGTGAAGCCGAGCGGGCCGAGCTGCCGGCCACGCTCCCGGTCCTGCCGCTGCGGAACGCCGTCGCCTTTCCCGGGATGCCTTTGCCGATGCAGATCCGAGGAGAGAAACGCCTGAGACTCATCGAGCAGATCATGCTCGGCGACAGGTTTTTCATTGCGATTGCGGCCCGAAAGAAAGTCGATGAGGACCAGGAGCTTCAACCGGACGACCTTCATCGCGTTGGCACGGCCTGTGTCGTGCTTCAGATGCTGCGCATGCCCGACGGCTCGATGCGCGTGCTGGCGCAGGGCATCTCGCGCGCCCACGTCGATGGCTACTCGAAGGGCGATCCCCATCTCGAAGCGAACGTCACCTATCTGTCCGACGAGCAGGTCGAAGACGTGGAAGTCACCGCGTTGTTCAGGAACCTGAGGAATCAGTTCTCCCAGCTCGCCGAGATGATTCCGAACGTGGGCGACGCCGTGAAGGTGGCGGTGGCTAACGTCGATGAGCCCGGCGCGCTTTGCGACCTGATCGCCTTCAACCTGAACATCGAGGTGCAGGAGAAGCAGGAGGTTCTGGAGGCCCTGAACGTCAAGCAACGGCTCCACAGGATCACCAAACTGCTGGCGCGCGAGACGGAGTTCCTCGAAGTCGCTCAGCGCATCCAGTCAGAGGCGCGGAGCGAGATCGACAAGAGCCAGCGCGAGTACTACCTGCGCCAGCAGCTCAAGGCCATCCAGGATGAACTCGGTGAGACGGACGCGCAATCGGCCGAAGCACAGGAGCTACGCGAGCAGATCGAGCAGAAGAACCTGCCCGAGGAAGTGCAGAAAGAGGCGGAGAGGGAGCTGGCGCGGCTCGAACGCATCAACCCGGCCAGTCCGGAGTATAGCGTCGCCCGGACCTACCTGGATTGGGTCATCGCGCTGCCCTGGAACGAGAGCACGCCGGACAATCTGGACCTAGAGGAGGCGGCGCGCATCCTTGAAGAGGACCACTACGGCCTGAAGGACGTCAAGGAGCGCGTGCTGGAGTTCCTGGCCGTGCGCAAGCTCCGGGGGGACATGAGCGGCTCGATCCTGTGCTTCGTCGGGCCGCCCGGCACGGGCAAGACCTCCATCGGCAAGTCGATCGCGCGGGCGCTGGGTCGAAAGTACATACGCGTCGCGCTCGGCGGCACGCGGGACGAGGCCGAGATACGCGGCCATCGCCGCACCTACATCGGCTCCTTGCCGGGGCGCATCATCAGCGCCATACGGAAGGCTGGGTCGAACAACCCCGTGTTCATGCTGGACGAGGTGGACAAGCTTGGGGCGGACTTCCGGGGCGATCCCGCAAGCGCGCTGCTGGAAGTGCTGGATCCCGAGCAGAACTCCACCTTCACGGACCATTACCTGGAGGTGCCGTTCGATCTCTCGAAGGTGCTTTTCATCTGCACGGCGAACTTCCTCGATCCCGTTCCGCCCGCGCTGAAGGACCGGATGGAAGTCCTGGAGTTCCCCGGCTATACGGAACAGGAGAAGCGGCACATCGCCAGGAGGTACCTGGCACCGCAGCGGCTTGAGGCGAACGGCCTGAAGGAGGACCAACTGGGCATCACCGACGAGGCCCTGATGAAGCTCATCAAGGACTACACGCGGGAGGCCGGCGTCCGGAACCTCGAACGCCAGATCGCCTCCCTTTGCCGCAAAGTGGCCAAGGCCATCGCGACGGAGGCGCAGCCGCACACGACGATCGACGAAGAAGCGGTGACGAAGCTGCTCGGCCCGGAGAAGTTCGTCCGGGAAACGGCCGAGCGCGTCGACGAACCGGGAGTGGCGGTGGGACTCGCCTGGACTCCGGCCGGGGGCACCATCATTTTCGTCGAGACCACGATGACGCCCGGCAACGGCAAGCTTACGTTGACCGGCATGCTGGGGGACGTCATGAAGGAGAGTGCCCAGGCTGCCCTCACTTACGTCCGGGCGCATGCCGAGAAGCTGGGCATCGACCCCGAACTGCTCGAATCCAAGAACTTCCACATCCACGTGCCGGCCGGGGCCATCCCGAAGGACGGACCCTCGGCCGGCGTCACGATGGCCGTTGCCCTCGCATCCCTATGCAGCGGACGGAAGGTCAGACATAACGTCGCCATGACCGGCGAGGTGACGCTGCGGGGGAAAGTGCTTCCCGTAGGCGGAGTCAAGGAGAAGATCCTCGCTGCCCAGCGCGCCGGCATCGACACCGTCGTCATCCCGCGCCACAACGAGAAGGACCTGGTCGACGTGCCCGAGTACGCCAGGGAGAAGCTGCGCTTCATACCGGTCGATACGGTCGACGACATCTTCCCCGTCGCCCTGGAAGACGGGTCCGAGTAGGGCGGCTTGACAAGAGCGCAGGGCTGGAATAGATTGGTGGGTCGGCGCGCCCGTAGCTCAATTGGATAGAGCGACGGCCTACGGAGCCGTAGGTTGGGGGTTCGAGCCCTCCCGGGCGTGCCATCTCCTCCTGCTCGCCGACATGTCGATTCGGCCCTGCCAATCGCCGGATCCGTCCCGCACGTCCGTTACCATGCCGTCCTGACCGGCACGCCGGCGGCGTCCAGCGATCGCTTGATGCCCTCGATGCTGTACTTGTCGAAGTGCACCATGGAGGCGATGAGGGCCGCATCCGCCTTGCCTTCAGTCAGCACGTCCCGAAGGTGCTCAGGCTTGCCTGCGCCGCCGCTTGCGATGACGGGAATCCGCACGGATTCGCTCACCATGCGGGTCACTTCCAGGTCGTAGCCCGCCTCCATGCCGTCGGCGTCGATGGAATTGAGGCAGATCTCGCCGGCGCCGAGCTGCTCGGCCTGTCGAGCCCACTGGACGGCATCCTTGCCGGTGGCAACGCGAGCGCCCTCGACGTAGACCTCATAGCCGCTGGGTATCTCGCCGCTCCGTTCGACACGCTTGGCCTGCACGCCAAGGACGATGCACTGACTGCCGAACCGGCGCGCTCCGTCCGCGATGAGGTCGGGATTGCGCACGGCCGCCGTGTCTATGCTCACCTTGTCGGCGCCTGCCAGCAGCACGCGGCGCATGTCGTCCACCGTTCTGAGCCCGCCGCCGACGGCGAACGGGATGAAGACGCGTTCGGCGACACGCCGCACGACGTCGATCATGATGTCCTTCTTGCTCGGCGAGGCGCCTATGTCGTAGAAGACCAGCTCGTCGACGCCGCCTTCGCTGTACTGCTCGGCCATCCGGACCGGATCGCCCACGTCCACGTTGGCCTGGAACTGGACGCCCTTTGTGACCTTGCCTTCGCGCACGTCCAGGCAGATGATGAGGCGTTTCTTCAGCATCTCAGGGGTTCCAGGAAAGGAAGTTCTGCAGCACTTTCAGGCCAATCCGGCCGCTGCGCTCCGGGTGGAACTGGCACGCCACGAGGTTGTCCCTGCCCAGGGCGCTCGTGAACGCGCCGTGGTAGTCGGTGACGCCGATGGTCACCCGCCCGTCGGAGGGCGCGGGAGCGTAGCTGTGGACGAAGTAGAACGCCGATCCGGCCTCCACGCCTTCCCATATCGCGTGGTCGCGTGCGAACTCCACCTCGTTCCATCCCATGTGCGGGACCTTTGCATCCTGCGGCACGTCGAGTCTCTCGACACGGCCGGGAATCAGCCCCAGGCAGTCGGCGTCTCCTTCCTCGCTGTAGTCCAGGATCACTTGCGCGCCCAGGCAGATGCCGAGCAGCGGCCGGCCGGCGCCCGCGTATTCGGCGATCGCCTCGTCCAGGGCCAGGCTTCGCAGCGTCTGCATGGCGGCGTCGGCCGAACCCACGCCAGGAAAGATGAGGCGAGCTGCAGCGCGCACTCGATCGGGGTCGCTGCTCACCTCTGCGCGCCGGCCCAGCCTCTCGACGGCCAGACGCACGCTGGTCAGGTTCCCCGCGTGGTAGTCGACTATGGTCACTGTATCGGCCACGGAATGCTCCTCGGCATGCTCCAACGCACTGCCCTCCTACGAAGCTATCAGAACAGGGCCTTACCGGCAAGCACAGGAAGCGGGCGAGCGCTCGGATAGGGGCAAGGGCGCTTGTCGCTCGTTACGTGAAGGCGGTAGAATGACCGGGAAGCCGGTCCCTTCCACCCACCGAGCATCATGCAAGTACTTGGCATCGAGACATCTTGCGACGAGACCGCCGCCGCCGTCGTCAGGGACGGGAATCGCATCCTATCCAGCGTCGTGAGCACACAATACGACCTGCACGAGCGGTTCGGCGGCGTGGTGCCGGAGATCGCCTGCCGTGCCCACATCGAGAACGTGCTGCCAGTCATCGCGGAGGCGCTTCGGGGCGCTGATCTGCCTTTGCCGGCGCTGGACGGGATAGCCGCGACGAGCACGCCGGGGCTGATCGGCGCGCTCCTGATCGGGGTGACGGCAGCCAAGTCGTTGAGCTGGGCCCTCGATCTGCCCCTGTTGGCAGTGAACCACCTGCACGCCCACATCCTGGCGGCGTGGCTCGGCGGGCGGCAACCCGAGTTGCCCGCCGTCAGCCTCGTGGTGAGCGGCGGACATACCAGCCTTTTCCTGACCGAGGGTCCTCTGGCGCACAGGCGTCTGGGCGGCACCGTGGACGATGCAGCCGGCGAGGCATTCGACAAGGTGGCCAACATCCTTCGTTTGGGGTACCCCGGCGGGCCAGCGATCGAACGGGCAGCGCGCGAGGGCGATCCGGCGGCCGTGGACTTCCCGCGGAGCTGGCTCGAGCCGGGCAGTGCCGACTTCAGCTTCAGCGGGCTCAAGACTGCCGTTCTGTACCATTGCCTGGGGCAGAATGCGTCCAAGAAGGACATCTCGGCCGTCGAGTACAGCCCGCAGTTCGTGGCGGACGTGGCTGCCAGCTTCCAGGAGGCCGTCGTCGACGTGCTGGTCAGAAAGGCGTTCGATGCGGCGGAGCGCCACCACGTCGCCAGCCTGATCGTCGGCGGGGGCGTTGCCGCCAACGGGCGATTGAGGGAGCGGCTCGTGGCGGAGGCGCAGGAGCGCGGACTGACGCTTTACCTTGCGAGGCCTGAGTTCTGCACGGATAATGCGGCCATGGTGGCGGCGGTCGGCTGCCGGTTGTTGAAGGAAGGCCGGCGGGCGCCGTTGTCCGTGGAAGCAGAGCCATAGAGTGGGCGCAAGTCTATGCGAGAAGAGACTCTGAAGGACCTGCTCCGGCGGGTCGCCGATGGCGAGGTGACGCCGGACGAGGCGCTGAAAGCCGTCCGCGGGCTGCCGTTTGAGGACATCGGCTTCGCCAAGATAGACCACCACCGGACGCTGCGGTGCGGCGTGCCCGAGGTGGTGTTCTGCCAGGGCAAGTCGCCGGAGCAAGTTGCGGGCATAGCCGAGCGCATCGTGGCCGCCGGCACGAACCTGCTGGCCACGCGGGCCGATGCCCGCCACTTCGAGGCGGTGAGAGCCGTCTGCCCGGAAGCCGAGTACAAACCGGGCGCCCGGGCCATAACCCTCAGACAGGAGGAGGTCGAGCCGCGGGGATGCGTCGTGGTCGTCACGGGCGGCACGGCCGACCTTCCTGTGGCCGAGGAGGCTGTCATCACGGCTGAGATGCTTGGTGCCCGAACGCAGCTCATCGGCGATGTCGGGGTGGCCGGCCTGCACCGGTTGCTGGCGTTTCGGGCGGAACTCGACGCCGCCAACGTCGTGGTAGCCGTGGCGGGGATGGAGGGCGCGCTCGCCAGCGTAGTGGGAGGACTGGTGGCCCGGCCCGTCATCGCCGTGCCGACCAGCGTCGGCTACGGCGCCAGCTTCGGGGGAATAGCGGCGCTGTTGACCATGCTGAATAGCTGCGCCTCCGGCGTGGCCGTCGTGAACATAGATAACGGGTTCGGCGCGGGCTACATGGCCGCTCTGATCAACGCCATGGCTACCGACGGCGGCGCGAACGAGTAACCGGCGACATCCAAACCATGGCAGAGCAAGTCCAACACCTGCCCGGCCTGCCCGATCGGGCCCGGGACGCGCACAAGGGCAACTTCGGGCGAGTTCTGATCGTTGCCGGCTCGCCGGGCATGACGGGAGCCGGGTGCATGGCGGCCGTTGCCGCTCAAAGGGCGGGGGCGGGCCTCGTGACGTTGGCCCTGCCGGAGAGCCTCAACGTCGTGGCCGAGATCAAGCTGACAAGCGCCATGTCCAGGCCGTTGCCTGAGCCGTCAGCTCCGATACTGGGGAGCGAAGCGGCCGAAGCCGTTCTGGCCGCGCAGGGCGAGTTCGACGTCGTGGCCCTGGGACCGGGCATCGGGCGAGCCCCCGAGACGCAGGAGGCCGCGCGCCGTCTCGTCGAGGAGCTGGCGTTGCCCCTCATCGTGGACGCCGACGGCCTGAACGCACTGGCCGGGCACGTCCCGGTTCTGAGGGCAGCCGGCGGTTTGCGATTGCTTACGCCCCATCCCGGCGAGATGGCCAGGCTGCTCGGGCTTGCGAGCGCCCGCGAGGTGCAGACCGACCGTGTCGGCGTCGCAACGGCATTCGCCCGCGAGAACAGCGTCATCCTGGCGCTCAAGGGCGCCGGCACGGTGGTCACCGACGGGGAGCGCTTCTACGTGAACCCCAGCGGCAGCCCGGGCATGGCCACAGGGGGAACGGGCGACGTCCTGACGGGCTTGGCGGCCGGACTCCTTTGCCAGGGGTTAGCGCCCTTCGAGGCCCTCCAGCTTGCGGTCTTCGTCCACGGCCTTGCCGGTGATCTGGCGGCCAGGGCCAGGGGGGAACTGTCAATGACGGCCGAGGACGTTCTGGATTTCACGCCCGAGGCGTTCCAATTGGTGAAGGCTGCGGGCGAGGGCGCGGAGCCCGCTGAGATCATGGCGCGACTGGATGCATAGACGCATTCGCGTTGTTCCCTGGGCGGCTGCTGCACTGGAGATTCCCGGTCGTGGGAAGGGAACGAGGGCCGGCCGGGCGCTCATTCAGATGACTCGGGCGCGGCAAAGCCGGTCGCCGGCAGGGCGGCCAGACGCCGCAGGGCGTCTCTGACGTCGCGCCGTTCGTCCTCCGTCAGCCCGTGCCCACCGAACCGAACGCGGTAGTAAAGGTCCGTCACCAGCTCGATGGCTTGCACCATCTGACTGTCGTAGGCGTCCGACGCCGTCATCCGTGCCTGCGCTCTTCGCGCCAGCTCCCGAGGAGTAATGTGGGGCGGCCGGGGAAGGCCCCGCTTACGAAGCAGCGCCAGCAGTTCCTCGTAGAACGGGGGCGGACGGTCAGCCCCCAGGCCGGGCCAGCGGACCCCGGCCCTGCGAGCGCACGTCGTGGCCAACAGGTAGACAGTTGCGACGACGACCGCGATGGAGAGCGTCACGGCTGCCATCCGCACCCAACCGAACGAGAGCACCATCGGCCCAAGGCCGCGTATCACTTCCCCGGCTCCTGTCGCGAACGCTCGGGCGCAGGCTGTCAGAGCGCCCAGCACGCGCTCCTGTTGCTTCCTGCTGTAGCCGATCACGCTGTTGTTCCACTTCGTGGCGGCCAGGAAGCGCAGTCGCCCGGCCAAGGCAGACACGCGGTCTATCATGCGGCCGAGGTAGCCGCTGCCGGCGAGCCCGCTCGTCTCTGCGGCGTCAACGCCAGGAGTTGGATCGAACTCGACCCAGCCCAGGCCGGCGAAGTACACTTCCACCCAGGCGTGCGCGTGTTTGTCTCGGAACAGGTAGGCTCCGGTGGCCGAATCGAGCTCACCGCCTTTGAACCCAATGACCAGTCTCGTCGGCATGTCCCACACGCGCAGTATCAGGGCCAGGGCGGTCGAGAACTGTTCGCAGCTCCCCCGGCGCGTCGTCGTCAGGAACGCTTCGATTGGCTCCTGCACGCCGAACTCGGGGAGGTCGAGAGTATAGCTGAACCTATTGGCGCCCATCAGATAGCTCTGCGCGGCGACGATCCGCCCGTAGTCGCTGGACGGCGCGTAGAGCCGCTCAATCTCCGCTGCCGTGCGCTCCAGCGTCGGCCTTAGCGATTCCGGCACCTCCCAGAAGAAGTGCCAGGGACTGGCGGGGCGGGGCACCCGTGCCTGGCGGAGCTGTTCTGCCGTGAATTCCGGAACCAGCGACACGACCTCGTACGTCTGGCCCGGTCTAATGCGCGAGGCGGAGGGCAGGTCGTGGGATATCGGTGGCACGGCGCCGCCATAGGGTAGCCCCGTGTCCTCCAGGGGACGGTACAGGGCGAAGAGACGCTGCGTTCCCCTGGCTTCATACAGCACGTGCTGCCTGATGCGCTGCCGCGGGACGTCCGAGTCCTCCAGGCGGTAGACGGAAGTCGACGTGAACTCATGGAAGGCCCTTCCGGATTCGCGTCCACGTCCCGCTTCGGCAATCCGCTGCGCGGCGCCGTAGTCGAACCATTGTCCGTCCCGGTACAACGGGCGAGACGCACCGCGCATCAGCAGTCGAGGTGGCCGGACGCGCTCGCCGTCCGGGCTGTCGGCCCGCATAAACGTCACCTGCATCACGGCGGCGTTGCTCTGACGCATGCGCCCCACGTCGTACAGCGAGACGTTCTCGGAGAAAGCCGTCATGACCGTGGGCAGCGGCTGGTGCCAGCTCCAGTAGACCGTGGCCCGTGGCAGGACGATGAAAAGCAGAGCAGTGCACGCAAACACCGCGGCGGCGGGCAGCCAGAGAGCTGACACCAGGTCCCGCCATGCCCCCGTCTGCCCCTCGTGGCCGGCTACACTCCCGCCCTCAGCGTCCGGGGCCGGTTGCAGCTCCATCGCCATCATGTTCGCCATCAGCGAAAAACTAACCAGTACGAATACGGGCAGGTAGATGAGGTCGAACGCCCAGCCTCCGGCCACCAGTACCTCGAAGACGGCGGTGACCTGGATCAGCCGAATGTCTCGCATTCTGTGGGGACCGTAGAGCTTGAGCAACTGCACCATAATCAGAAAATGGGCGAGCCCATAGCTGACGTGCACGTTCGCAGCGGCAGACTGTATTAGCCCGAAGGCGAGGGCCGCCAGTGCGAGCAGCTTGTCCAGCCTTCCGGAGATGAACGATGGTCCGCCCGGGCCAACGATGACAGCGTGCGCGCCGCAAGCGACGACGACGACGAAGACGTAATGCCACGAGTGCTCCGCAACCGCCAGCAACAGCGAAGCCGTCACGATCAGTGCGTAGGTAGTGACCAGTGTCGGCCAGTTCCCGAGAGCCCCGACCTCCGCTGCCTGCCTGTGGCTGGTCTCAGGTGACGAATATCTCATCGAACTCGGGTTCGCTGACGTCTATGGACACGGAGCAGCCGGCCAGGGGCCCCAGTACGGATTCCCTTTGCCCGGCGGACAGAGGGCCCGGCGTGATGAGGCAAACGCCGCCGGCGCCGACGCGGTGAAGGTCGACGGCTGCGGCCAGGTCGGCAACCGTGTGCTCGGATGTCGTGCCTGCGAGGGCCAGCGCCTCCAGGAGCGAGTACAGATGGCCCTGGCCCGAATCGTACGGAAACGAGTTAAGGTCCGGGCAGTACGAAGCGAACGCATAGAACACGTTCCGCTCCGTCAGCAAGGCCGCCATGGATGCGGCGAAACTCACGGCCTTTTCGTAGCGTTCCAGTCGGGCCCGTGCCTTGTCCGCGGTTTCCGGCGGCGCGAATGAATCGAGCAGTATCAGAACGCTGTTGATCTCCCGCCGCTCGAACTCCCGGACGTATAGCTTGTGCAGGCGTGCGCTTGTCACCCAGTGGATGTGGCGGGGATTGTCGCCCGGCTTGTACTCCCGCAGCGATTGGAACTCCCCCTGCTGGTCCCTTCGCCTGAGCTCCAGCAACCATCGCGCCTCGCCGGCCTTATGATGCAGCAGGGCCTCCTGCCTGATGAAACCCATCCTGGGCAGCACCAGGACCTCCCGGTCCGACCGGATTTCCATGGCCGCCTCAACCATGCCGAATGGGAAGCGCGTGGCGATAGTGACGGGATGCAACCTCTGCATCCCGCGCTCCGGGGAATACTGCCGCAGCAGTACCGAACGCTCCTGTCCCGGAGCCAGCCTGCGGATGATGTGCACGCGTTGCGGCTCCAGGCCATCCCTCCCATTCCGACTGACCTTAAGCCCGAAGGCGCTCAGGCCGCCCCACTTCGTTCTCTGGTTTCGCACGGCCACTTCCACGGGAAACGGACTGCCGGCGAAGACGTGCTCCGGCTTGTCCCAGTCGACACTTGCCTGCCTGAGCATCACGGCGGGGAACACCACCGCACAAACCCCCAGCGCCAGCAGGAACGCAGCCGTCAGATAGATCAGGTTCATGCCCCATTGAAGGGAAGCAAAGCAGAACGTCAGGCCGATGCAGCAATACACCAGGCCCCAGGGCGTAAGGCGATAGTGGAAGCGAAGCGTGGTTCTTGGTGCGGCCCTCGGAACGAGCGATGAGACCAGAGCGCTCCCGACATGCCATGCCACGACGGTGACGAGTATCAGGAGTGTGCTCTCATAGTCCCGGAGGATCAGCAGGGGGGGGACGCTCACGCCCGCGGCAATCCACAAGGTGATGGCGATCAGCCTGGTGAGCCGCGAAAGGCGGGCGGCGAAGCCTTTAACGTCGTGTGGCATACTGCCTCCCGCACTGGGTGCGGCCCCGCGACCCGCGCCCGCTACAGGGGCACGCGAACCTGCTGCAGCACATCGCGCACGATGCGGGCCGCCTCCTCGAAACTGCCGGTCGCTCCGCCGCTCGCATGGTGCAGGCGCACCCTGTGTGAAAGAACGGGCACGGCCAACTCTTTGACATCGTCGGGCACCACGTAGTCCCTCTTGCGCAGCAGTGCGAGTGCCTGCGCGGCCCGATAGAGGTGGACTCCTCCGCGAGGACTCACGCCCATAACGACGCCCTCGTGCGTTCGGGTTGCCTCCACGAGCCGGATCATGTAATCCAGCATCTCCTCCGCTACGTTCACGCGGCGCACCTGTGCCTGGAGCTCAACTACGCTCGGGGCCCGCATGACGGGCATTACGTCCTCGATGGGGTGGGATATTCGCTGTGCCCGGATGATCTCCTTGCCCTGCTCCGTGGTGGGGTAGCCCAGGTTCATGCGCAGGAAGAACCTGTCCAGTTGCGACTCGGGCAGAGGATAAGTTCCCTCGAACTCGAACGGATTCTGGGTGGCCAGCACACAGAACGGCTGCGGCAACGGGTGGGCAACGCCGTCCACCGTGATCTGGTACTCGTTCATCGCCTCTAGCAGGCAGCTCTGCGTCTTGGGCGTGGTCCGGTTGATCTCGTCGGCGAGGATGACATTGGCGAAAAGCGGACCTCTCTTGAAGACGAAGCGCGACTTGCTCTCGTCGTAGATGTTGACGCCGAGCAGGTCGGTCGGCAGCAGATCCGGCGTGAACTGAATGCGCCTGAACTCGCAGTCCAGAGCGCACGCGACCGTATGCGCCAGGATGGTCTTGCCGACGCCCGGCACGTCCTCGATGATCAGGTGCCCTCCTGCCAGCAAAGCGACCAGAGCAAGCTCGACGCGGTCCCGCTTGCCGATGTAAACCTTCTCGATTTCTTCGATCAATCGGCGAATGGCGTCTGAAGCGACCCGTCCATCCGAGGACGTCCTCTCACTCTCCATGTGCTGCTCCCACAGAGGAGAGACAAAGCGCCGTATGTGGCTACTGCGCATCGAGGCGGTCATGTCCGGCGCACCGACGCGTGCCCCGACCCGATCAAGTATATGCCAGGCGACCGGTGCGCGCAACAACAAGGGCCTAAGCGGTTGGCCCACAAGGTTATACGCTGAACTCGCCGCGCGCGGGACCGGCCGGTCTGTCCGCGCCGAGCACTGCCGGCGCGTCGCCCTGGCAGAAGAAGCTTGATTTCGGCTTTCGCGTGCCGGATAATCGGTGCAGCGCGCCTCTGGGTGGCGCGCTTCCTTCTTCCCGCATTCACGGATTAGTCCAGGCACTGCCGCAGAGGGCGCGGATCCCGCCGGCCGAGGGAGACACAGATGCGCATCGGCGTGGCCTACTACCCCGAGCATTGGCCCGAGGACCGATGGCCGGTGGACGCACGGATGATGCGGGAGATGGGCATTGACGTCGTCCGGGTGGGGGAATTCGCCTGGTCCAGGCTTGAGCCCAGGCGGGGCCAGTTCGACACGGCGTGGCTGCAGCGGGCCATCGAGGTGCTCGCCCGCGAAGGTCTCAAGGTCATCCTCTGTACCCCCACCGCCGCGCCGCCGCCCTGGCTGTTCAACCGTCACCCCGGCATGGTCCCCCAGGATCGGGACGGACGGAATTGGTTCCCCGGTAGCCGGCGTGACGCATGCCTTAACAACCGTCCCTACCGCAGGTACGTGCGGCGCATCGTGCGCGAGGTGGCCAAGACGTTCGCTCAGAGGCCCGAAGTCTTCGCCTGGCAGATCGACAATGAGCTGGGCTGCCATGCAAGCGGACGCTGCTATTGTGACGACTGCGAGCAGGCCTTCCGCGAGTGGCTGATGCGGCGCTACGGGACCATCGAACGTCTGAACAAGCAGTGGGGCACCGCCTTCTGGAGTCAGGAGTTCAACGACTGGCACCAGATCCCCGCGCCGCGCAGGACGCCGGCGGCCGCCCATCCTTCCCTGATGCTGGATTACCAGCGATTCACCTCGGCGACGATTCGGGATTTCGTCAACGAGCAGCGCGAGTTGATACAGGAGTCCTCACGTGGGCAGGTGCCCATAACGACCAACTGCATCGGCCTCTCGACGGATCAGATCGATCAGTTCTCCCTGGCGCTGCCCCAGGACGTGGCATCGCTGGACAATTATCCCGTCGGCGGGGACGCACTCGATCATGTCTGCCTTCAGCTCGATCTGACGCGCTCCCTGAAGGACGCGCCGTTCTGGATACTGGAGCAACAGGCCGGCGCGACCATGATTCCCGGCCGGCGGAGCCAGCCCCGGCCGGGGCAGTTGCGCCTGTGGTCCTACCAGGCGGCGGCGCGAGGAGCTGAATTGATCAGCTATTTCCGCTGGCGCACGTGCGCTTTCGCTCAGGAAATGCATTGGTACGGCATCCTCGAGCCGGACGGCACCACCGGGCGGAGGCACGATGAACTCAAGGCAACGATGGCGGAACTGAAGCAGCGAGCCCAGATGTGGGCGGGGAAGCTGCCGGCGGCGTCCGTCGCGATGGTTCTTGACTACCATGCTTACTGGGCGCTGCGTGGCGACGCCATGTCCGCGGACCTCGATTACCTGGGCCAGTTCAGCTCTTTGTACGGCGTTCTGCGCCGCATGGGCCTTCCCGTGGCAATCGTTCGGCCGGGCCAGAACCTGGCGCCCTACAAGCTGCTCGTCGTCCCCATGCCCGTTCTTGGGCGCACGGACGACTCCAAAGCGTGGAAGTCCTTTGTGAGCCAGGGGGGCACGGTGTTGGTCACGGCGCCGGCCGGCTACCGAACGGAACAGAATACGTGGCTGATGAGCGCGCCGCCGGGGTCCTTTGTCGAGCTCCTGGGCGTGGAAATCGTTGAGCATGACGTGCTTAGGGCCCCGGCGGAAAATCACGTCAAGATGAACGGACAGGAGTATGGCGCGGGCGGCTTCTGTAGCGTGATGGAGTTGCGCGGCGCAGAGGCCGTTGCCGTTTACGGCGACCAGTACTACGCCGGCACGCCGGCGGCCACCAGGATGGAGCATGGTGCGGGAAGGGCGTACTTCCTGGGGGCGACGGGCGGGCCCGAACTGCACGCGCGGCTCCTGGACATGGCCCTGCGCGACTCTGAACTGGAACCCCATCCGTGGAGCTCCGACACGATCGAGACGATCCCTTTGCGGAGCGTCGAGGACGAGCCGTCCCTCTCCTTCGTCCTCAACCACGCCGAGGAACCTGTGGAACTCGATCTGGGTGAGGGCGCGACGTACCGCGACCTTCTGACGGATCAGGAGCATAGCGGGAAGATGCGTCTGGACGGTTACGGCGTGGCTCTGCTGGCCGGCTGAACCGGCCGGAGCTTCCAGCCCGGTTGAGGATCGCGTTCGCCGTTGCAGGACGGCTCCACGAATCCCGCACTCAGGGCACGATTCGAATGGCGACGGGCGACGAGTTCGACCGGCTGATAGGCATCATGCACAGGTTGCGCAAGGAGTGCCCCTGGGACCGCAGCCAGGATCACGACACGCTCCGCTCTTACCTGCTGGAAGAGGCCTACGAGGTGCTCCACGCGCTGGACGAGCGCCAGTACGATGCTCTGCGGGACGAACTGGGCGACTTGATGCTCCAGATCGTCTTCCATGCGGAAATCGCGGAGGAGGCGGGGCGATTCGCGATTGAGGACGTGCTGCGCGGCATCAACGAGAAGCTGGTGCGCCGGCATCCGCACGTCTTTGGTGATAAAGAGGCCGAGACACCCGCCGACGTTGTGCGCCGTTGGGAACGGATCAAGACGGGCGAGGAGGAAAGGGTCTCCTCTCTGGACGGCGTGCCGGCCGCTCTGCCGGCGCTCGTTAGGGCCGCGCGCGTTCTGAGCAAGATCCGGCAGACGGGAGTCGATCCCTTCGAGGGAGCGGACCTGGCGGCAGCGGGCCGTCTGTGGCTTGAGCGTCTGGCGGAGGCGATGGCCAGCCCCGACGGAGCAAGAGCCGATGGCGCGGCCGGCATGTTGGCGATGGTCATCGCCGAGATGGCTGCGCGTGCCGGGGCGAACGCCGAAGATGCCCTCCGAAACGCCGTCACCCGCCTGAGCGACGAGTTCCAGCGGCATGAGGCCCGTGTGCGTGCGGAGGGGCGCAGCCTCACGGCCCTGCCCAGGGAGGAACTCGAGCGCATTGCGGCGCAGCTTCGGGCAGCCTGTGAGGAGACTTGACGTGCGTGCCATACTCCTGGCCGCCGGATACGGGACCCGCCTCCATCCGCTCACGCGCGACCGCCCGAAGCCCCTTCTCCCCGTCGGGGGGCGGCCGATCATTGACCACCTCGTCGACCGTCTGGAGGCCGCTCCCGCGATCGAAGGCATGTCGCTGGTCACCAACGCTCGGTTCGCTGGGGATTTCGAACGCTGGGCGGCCGAGCGCAGCTTCTCCAAGCCGCTCCGCATCCACAACGACGGGTCCACTTCGAACGAGAACAGGTTCGGAGCCGTAGCAGACATGCAGGTCGCCGTGGAAAGAGACGGCATGGCGGCCGAGGGCGCCTACGTGCTGGCCACCGACAACCTCCCGCGGTTTGACCTGACGGACATCATCGGGCTGGCCAGCAGCAAGCAGGCAAGTGCTGTCTTCGGGTGCCGGACCGATGATCCGGAGGTGCTCCGACGCGTTGGCCTGGCCCAGGTGGATGCGGACGGTCGTATCGTTGCCTTTGAGGAGAAGTCGACCGAGCCAAAGGGGAAGCTGCGCGTGCCGCCCTTCTACGTCTACGCTTCCGAGGCGGTGGCGTCGATCGAGCAGTACCTGGCCGAAGGCGGTAATCCAGATGCTCCCGGCTACTTCCTGGAATGGCTTGTTCCGCGCCATCCGGTGTTCCTTCTCCAGCGGCCGCAAGGCACCTACGACATAGGCACCATCGAGAGCTATCGGAAAGTCTGCGCTGAATTCGAGAAGGCGGCGGAAGGGTAGGGGGGCCGTCCCGTTTCGCTTGACGAGGTGAAGCGGTTGGATTACGCTAGGGGTTCGCCCGCGTCTGCAGGCACCTGCCATTTAGCCTAGCGTTAAGGCTTCTACTGCTTTCCCAGGAGGGGAAGATGCTACGGACCAGTAGGGAACTGAGAGCGGTTCTCGAGGCGGTGTACCCGTTTGATGAGAAGGGCAATCTTCTGCCGCTCGAGGAGCGATGCACGATGCTGGCGTCCAACGCCAACTTCGACTTGCCGATCCAACTGCGCGGGTTCGCTATGGCTTCGGCTGCGTTCGACGGCAGCCCCCAGATCATCCAGATCAGTTATACGGCCACTGACCAGACGGGCAGCCACCCCAAGAAGCTCCCGCCAATCGAAGGGGTCGAGCGCAACTCCCGCACCAGGCCCGCTGCGGTGGGCGCCCAAAGGGCCCGGCAGATGCTCGATTGGTACACCGACGACTATCAGGCCGACCTGGTTTGGATGAGCCTGGACCATTACACCTCGCCCAAGTTCTCGGTCGAGAAGTATGCCCAGCGACAGGGCGCCGGCGGCATGGACGAAGTGATAGCGCGGGCCCTGCTCGAGGACGCGATCGAGTCCGTCGGGCTGGACGTGAGCAAGGAGGAGTTGCAGGCCTACCTCAACTACTTGACGAGCGACGAGTTCGGCAGCTATGCGCGCGACTTCTTTGGGTCCGTGGAACTGAGCCGGCCGGCCTGGGCGATGATCGACACGGGCGACACCCCGGCCGCCGTCAACCTGGCCAGCACCATCTGGATCGTCGACACCGTGCGCAATGGGCTGGACGACGACGACGTGATCATCGAGGCCGAGTTCTCCGCAACGGGCAGCAGCGGCGAGGAGGAGGAATACGCCTACTGGCCCGGGCCCGACGCGCCCGAAGGCGCCCCCACGATGGGCGGCGAGGATCAGGAGGCCTTCCTTAACCGGCTCCGCACTTTCGTCCAGAAGACCAATGCGGACGCCATAGCCTACGAGGTCGGCAGCAAGCACGCCGCCAAGGCGGGCGAAGCGTTCGCCATCGACGTGGGGAAGCTGAAGGCCGTGCAGGTCTCCCTGAAGGAGCTGATGGGCCGGCACATCGCCTACGCCGGCCACGGAGGCACCGGCTTCAAGTGGGAAGACGACCTCATCGGACCCGTCTTCAAGCGCAACATCAACACGCAGCACCTCTACGCCGGGACGATGTCCCAGGTGGCGTGGATCGACAAGCACCGGGAAGGCATCGAGAACCGGGAGAAGAACGCGATCGGCCGGGGACGAAAGGTGGCGGAGGTCGCGGCGGCCGCCGATTCCGCCATCGGCCTGCTGAAGGAATGCCGGTCCTGGCAGCGGGGGCCGGAGTTCCGCCAGATACTGGCAGGGGTTGAAGAGAAGGCGGCTCAATTCCGCGATTCCGCCGCAAAGGAGTGAGCGGGGATCCTGGCCGCTGAAAGTCCGTTGAGAACCGGAGGCGGGGGACGCCCTATGGCGTCCCCCGTTCTCGTGTACGGGGGCTCCTGGCCCCGTGCTTGCATGGGATCCCGGCCGCCGCTAGATTATGCGCGCGGACACTCGAATCACGTGGAGACCGTCCTATGACGCGCGTCATTCCGAGCGCTCAGGCGCGACTGCGCGTTGCTCTGATGCTTGTCGGCCTGGTGGTTGGCGCGTGGGGGATGGGCGGCTGTGCCGCACACAGAGCGACCGTCGTTGAGCACGGACGGACCGAAGCGGGCGTCATCACCATGGATGCTTCGGCGCGGCGGAACCTGTCCGTGCTGGAGCACCGATGCCAGCGCGACCGGTTGGGCCGGCTCTCGGTCCTTATGCGCTTTGACAACACGTCCGGGGAGGCCTTTCTTGCCTGGGTGCGCGTTAGGTTCAGAGACCGCGACGGCACGTGGGAGCGGGGGGCCGACAAGGCGGACGATCAGGAATTCCCGCCGGGCGAGAGCGTCATGGAATGCACGTCTTACAGCCAGAACGCCGTCGGGTATGAAGTCGAAATCCGCAGCCGACGCTTCTTCCTCTGGTAGGACCCGCCTCAGAACTCCATCCGACGGAACGCCCGCACGCCGGCCACCATAGGGATGGCGCAGGCGCATGCGGACAGGGCCACGATGAACGCCATGCTCATGGCCAGCCATACGCCGAACGGGCGACCCGTGATCACGCCCATCGCATGAGAGTGGAGTAACACCACTGCCGGCGCCAGCGTGAAGGTGATGAAGCAGATGCTGCACATCAGGTTCAACGTCCCGCCGAAACTGCTGACAATCCTGGACGGGTTGTCGGTGCCCAAAGTGGGGTAGAGCGCCCCGAGTCCCACCGCCAGGCCGTTCAGGCCGCAGCAGACGCACAGTACCACCACCATGTGTACGCCCAGGGTCCAAAGGGGCAAGCCCAGCAGGACGTCGCTGAGAGCGATCAGCCCCGCGCTGATGAGAAATGTGCCGACGGCCGCGAAAAGGAACTTCCCCCACAGAATGAGCGACCGGCGGACCGGCAGCAGGCCCACTACCCAGATCCGCCTGCCCTCGAGGCTCAATTGAGGGAAGACGAACCGGCTGGTCAGCGTGGCCAAAGTCAAACAGGTCGCGCACAGGTTCAGCACAGAGATCAGGCTATGCCAGTAGGGTTCGAGGCTCGCGAACTTGAACCTGGGCAGGTTCAGGATGTAGAGGCAAAGCAGCCCGAAGAAGAGCAGAAACTGCGACCACTGCGACGGGTCCCGCACGAAGGTTCTCAGGTCCTTCAGGACCAAGAAGCGAAGCCGCACGGGAAGGAACCAGAGCAGGCACCGGGCCCAGACTTCGCTGAGCCGTCCGCCGTGATACGTGCGCCTGGCGGATGTGCCCTGGACGCCTTCCCACGTCCGGCGGTAAAGGTAGGAGCTGAACCGATGGGCAACCATGCCGAGGAACATCACGTTGGAGAGAAGCAGCAGCGTAAGGAAAGCTCCCTCGCTCAACTCGCCCCGCGCCGTCGCCAGCATGCCATGGCTCACCCAGCGGCTCGGCAAAGCCCAGTGCTGGCAGAACGCGATGCGGTCCATGATTGATCTGATCCCGGCCTCGGTGAAGACGTTCTCCGGCCGATGCCACCAGAGGGGCAGCAACCAGACGGCCAGGCCGGCCACGCACACCGCGGCCAGCGCAATCAGCATCGTCTTCCTGCGGTGGGGCAGAAGGGCAACGATCAGGAGGGCAAAGAAGGCCCCTAGCTCCATGGCGAGGATCGTGAACAAGAGCGCCAGCGCCAGGGCCAGCGGGTAGAAATACCACGGCACGGGAAAGACGATTCCATAGGCCAGGATCATGGGGACGACCAGAGTCACCATTCCCCACGAGCTGAGCACTATGGATTCGGCGCCCCGGTAGGCGAACGAATTCTCCGCCCGGATCGGCAGCGTGAACAGGAACCGCGTCTCCTCGCTCCGATACAGGGAAGTGTAGGAGATGATGGCGTTGCTTATCGTCATCATCACCAGCAGCGAGACGAAGAAGAACGCAAAAAGGTAGTCCAGGACGATCGCCTGGATGGCCTGGAAGCTCCGCAGGAACATGAAGGCGTCCAGGAACATCGCGAGCATCAGCACCCAGAAGAGCACGACCAGGGCACCGACGACGCAAACGCGCAGCTTTGAGCCGGAGAAGAACTCCGCGGCCGCGTGCCTGCTCATGCGGAGCCTGATGCCGATGAGCCTGAGAAGTTCCCTCATGGGCCGTCCCGCGCCCTCAGGTTTCCTCGGTCAGGCGGAGGAATGCATCTTCGAGCCGCCGGTCTGTCCGGGCCGTTGCATATATCTCTTCCAGGTCCCCGAGGGCGATGATCGAGCCTTCGCGGATAATGCCGACCCGGTCGGCGATCTCCTCCGCCACGGCGAGCGTGTGGGTGGACATGAAAACAATGACGCCGTCGCCTGTCAGGTCCCCCAGCACGGCCTTCAGCGTGCGCGCTCCCTTGGGGTCGAGGCCGACCATCGGCTCGTCGATGACCAGCACGCGCGGCTCGTGCAGCATGGCGGCACTGACGACGACGCGCTGCTTCATGCCGTGCGAATAGGTCTGTGCCAGCTCATCCAGGAACCCGTCCGTTTCGAATAGCTCCGAAAGGCTTCCGATCTTGCGCTCGATCGCCGAGCGGTCCATGCCGTACATCGCCCCCACGAACCGCAGGAACTCCCGCCCGGTCAGCTTGTCGTACAGGAACGGCTGATCCGGCACGTAGCTCAGCAGAGACCTTGCCTCAATGTAGTCCTTCTGGACGTCGTGGCCGCACAGAATGACCCGCCCTTCGGTCGGCCGCAACAGACCCGCTATCATCTTGATGGTGGTGGTCTTGCCTGCGCCGTTCGGGCCGACGAACACGAACAACTCCCCGGCCGGGATATCCAGGTTCAGGTGATCGACCGCGACCATGTCCCCGAACCGCTTGGTCAGGTTCTCGAGCCGAATCATGCGCCACCCCCTGATTTCAGCGCCCGCTGGCACGCGCCGAACACCATCTGCGCCGTTATCTCCTCCATGCATCGATGGTCGAGCGGGCAGGCTTTCCGCTGACATGGACCGCACTCGACGTCCAGCCGGACGACGTGATCGTGGGCGCGCGTGCTCGTGGAATAGCCCGGGTGCGTCGGCCCCATCACACAGACGGTTGGCACGCGCAACGCAACGCCGTAATGCCTTGGGCCGGAATCGGTCGTAACGAGCAGCTTGCTGCGCGCTACGACGCACTTGAGCAAATGCAGGTCCACGCCGCGGTCCGACAGGTCGACGATGGGAACTGCGGAGCCGGCGGCAATGGCTCTGATGGTATGCTGCTCGCCCGGCACGCCTATCAACGCCACGTGGCCTCCGTATTTCTCCAGAAGCATCTCGGCCAGCTCGGCGAAGCGGGCCTCGGGCCATCGCTTCGAAGGGCCGAATCCCGCGCCGGGATGCAGCAGGAACAGGTCCTCGCCGGGACCGACGCCGCTGGACAGGAGTATGGCCTCGGCCTCAGCCACGTTGGCCTCGTCGAAAGGCAGTTCGGTGTCCCGGCCCGGGTTTCTGATTCCCAGCCGTTCGCACAAGGCCAGGTAGTAGTCCACCATGTAGGTGGGCTTGAACCTGCCGTCCTCCGATGGCCTGGCCACGGCATCCGTCAGCAGGAACGACCGCCAGTCCCGTGCGTAGCCCACTCGCCGACGGACTTCAGCCAGCCGGAACATGAGCGCCGAGCTGAAGGAGTTCGGCATCACGAGCCCGATTTCGTACCTGCCTCCACGCAGGAGCCCCACACAGCGGAGGAAATCCGCCGCCGCGCCGTCCTCCGCCGGGCGATAGATAATGGCCTCGTCGAAGCACTCGCTTTTCCGCAAGACGGGCTCGACGCGCTCGCGCACCACGATGGTGATGTGTGCATCGGCGAAGTGCGCGCGCAACGCCCTCAGTGCAGGCGTGGCCATCACCACGTCCCCCACCCAGTTCGGCATGCGGACGCAGAGGCGTTGGACGCCGTCATGTGGGGCGAAGTTGCTTGTCATTCTTCGGAAGCTGTCACCCCGAGCCGGTCAGAACCGAGGGCAATTGTGTTGCCAATACGAATGACCTATTATAGCTGTCCTCGCCCATGGGATTCATCCTGCACGCAGCGGGGCAGGGGAGGGCGCTGGAGTCGAGCGAATGGAGGTGAGGCCATGAGAATAGCCGTGAACGGCGCCGCGGGCGCCATGGGGAAGCGCGTCATCGTCGCGGCGGTTCAGAGCGAGGACTGCGACGTGGTGGCGGCGCTGGAAAGCCCTGGCCATCCTGACCTGGCAAAGGACGCCGGCATAGTAGCGGGCGTGGAGCCCCTCGGCATCGCAATCTCGTCCGAGCTGACAGGCGATCCCGAGGTGTTGGTGGACTTCAGCGTGCCAGCGGCGACGCTCGGCCGTGCTCGGGAGTGCGCCGAGGCGGGAGTGGCCGTACTGATTGGTACCACCGGCCTGTCGGCCGAGCAGCGCTCGGAGATAGAGGACGAGGTCGCGGCCCGCGTGCCGGTTCTGATTGCCCCGAACATGTCGGTCGGAATCAACGCGCTATACGACCTGGTCGAGCGCGCAGCGGAGGTACTGGGCCAGGGCTACGACGTCGAGGTTATCGAAGCCCACCATCGGCGCAAGAAGGACGCACCCAGCGGGACGGCCATGGAGCTGGCCCGGCGGCTCTGCGCCGCCCTGGAGAGGGAGCCGGAGACTGTCCTGCTCTACGGGCGCCAGGGTCAGGTCGGCCAGCGCACGGGCCAGGAGATAGCCGTACACGCCGTCCGAGGGGGAGACATCGTGGGCGACCATACGGTCCTGTTCGCCGGGCCGGGGGAGCGGATCGAGCTCACGCACCGGGCGTCCAGCCGCGAAGTCTTCGCCAGGGGGGCGATTCGCGCTGCCAGGTTCTTGCAGGGGCGGGCGCCCGGGCTCTATGCCATGCGGGATGTGCTTCGCTCGGCTGAGGGGTGAATGCTGCCGCTGTTGAGCGCGGCACGACGTCGACCCGCAGCACAAAAAAAGAGACCCCTCGAGAGGGGTCTCCCATGCACACTGTCACTACACGGGTCGTACTTGATGAAGAGGGAAAGGTCCGCCCCGCAAGGGCGAGGCGGACCTTTCGCCAGCGCTTAGGTGCCGGCGTTCCCGATTGTGCCGCTGACCTGCTCCATCTTGTTCGCGGCCTCACCGCCGAGGGCGGTCAAAGCAGCGATGACAACGATAGCCACAAGCGCCAGAATCAGCGCGTACTCCACCAGGCTCTGCCCCTTCTTGGAGTGCAGAGCCAACCACAGCTTGACGAGGAACCGGTTCACGGTACGCCCTCCGTATTATAGTGTAGTAACGGGCTACAAACCCAACTTCTGCCCTACTATATCGCAAAGCCTATGCCACTGGCCGGAAAGGCACCATTGGAGGGCTTCCGAACGCGTCATGGATATTCTAAGGCGTTATTCGTCAATTACTTAGGGAATGCCCGCCTTTATGCATTGGAGACAGGCAAAATCTGCCGCCCGTCTCGTTTTGAGCCTGATAGGAGCGCGTTGCGCGCGGGCACTCCCGGCCGCGTGGTCCGGCTGCCGCTCGCACATGGTCTCCAGAGAGCGCCAGCGTTCTTGCAAAGCCACCAAGGGCCCGATACCATCGGCCCACCGTTTCTGGAAGAAGGTGTGTTGACATGGCCGAGACGATGAGAGCCGCGCTGCTGATGCGGCCCGGGCAGATCGAGATCTATGATGTGCCCGTCCCTGAGCCCGGTGAAGGCGAAGTCCTCGTGCGCGTGCGAGCCGTGGGCATCTGCGGTTCGGACATCCACTTCTTCGCCGGACACGTGCAGAAGGAGACCGAGTTCCCGCTGGTGCTGGGCCACGAGTTCGCGGGAGAGGTGACGGCCCTGGGTCCGGGCGTTGAGGGCGTGGAACTTCGCGCCCGCGTCGCCTGCGCGCCGGACCGGCCCTGCGGCAAGTGCGAATGGTGCCGCAAGGGTGAAACCAACGTCTGCCCGAACGTGCGGTTCGCCGCCTCGCACGGCGAACCGGGCTGTCTCTCTGAATACTGCGTCGTGCACGCAAGCCAGCTCTATCGAATGGCCCAGTCGCTCGAGTTCGATGAGGCCGCGCTCTTCGAGCCGATGGCGACAGGGCTTCACATCGTGGAGAACCTCGTCAAGCCCCGCGGGGGCGAGAGCTACGCCATAATGGGCGCCGGACCCGACGGGCTGACGGCACTGTGCACAGCCAGGCGTAACGGCGCCGCCGCCGTCTACGTCAGTGACCTGGTGCCGGAACGGCTCGAAGCCGCAGTCAAGATGGGGGCCGACGAGGTGTGTAACGCGCGGGATCAGGACTTCATCGAGTTCCTGCTTGAGCGCACCCGGGGCAGGGGGGTCGACGTTGCCATCGAGGCCGCGGGCGCGGTTCCCGCCATCCAGCAGGTCTTCCTGGCCACCGCGATCCACGGTAGGGCGGTCGTTCTGGGGATCCCGCGCCAGGACACGCTCGAGATCAACCTGACGGCGGCAAGGCGCCGCGAACTGACGTTTATTGCTGCGCGACGGACGGTTGGCAAGTATGCACGCGCCCTCGAGTACATTGAGAAAGGCTGGCTCGACACGGGCGTCATGATCACGCACAGGTTCCCGCTCGACCGTGCTCAGGAAGCGTTCGAGCTGGCGCGCGACCGCCGGGACGGGGTGCTGAAAGCCATGATCGTGCCCCAGGCGGTACGATAGCCGCTAAAACATGACCGGGGGAGTCAACAATAGCCGTAAGCGGCCGTTCGCCCTCCCATGTGAGCCGCCCAACTCCGCCGGCGAGCCATGATCGGCAAGCCCCCCGCAGAACCTGCCGGATTCCTGTGATGAAGCCGGCTTCTCGGGGCCAAATACGGCGCTTCCTGTAAAGCCTTTCCTGGCAATGCTTTGCATGATTCTGCGCCGGTTCCGGCGTTCCGGCTTCGTTCTCCCGCGTTCTGACGGCTGTGACGCCCGCCGCATTGCGCGCCCGGTAAAGGGCGTCCGGCGTCCGGCGAGGGGTGTGAGCGGATCTGTCCGGCAAATCTGCGCCCGGGATCTGGTTCCGGCAGCGCAGTAGTCCCACCGAGAACAGCAGGAACCGACCAGATTCCCGCCGGGAACCTGGCCTTCCGGGCCAGCATCTCGGGAATTTGCTGCGGCGCCCCCCGAACTCAGCGCCGGCGCCCCCAGACCCGGAGCGGCGAGGCCGATGCCCGCCTGTTCAGGCACATGGCGGGGCGAGCACGCAATGGAGGCGGTTCGTTTCCTGTGAGTCAGGCGCCCGCCGGCTCTTGCCGCATTCTGCTTCGGGTCCTTACTGCTGAGAGGTCCAGCCAGCCACGGGGCAAGGGGACCGACGTTCGGTCGCCGAGCGACCGGACGCTGGCGGTGCCGCGCATCAGGCACGGGCGAAGGGAGTGTACGCAAAGGCTGGGCGTTGCAGGAGCGTTGGGGACGCGGGGCACGCCTGCGCGACGGGCCTGGTAGGATGTATCGAACATAATATATGTTATCGGACGTGTCGTGGCCCGCCCAGAACAGGCCGCCCGGGCATGCCGTGTCGGCCACCGTAGCCGGTTCGATCTGGTTTGGTCAGGGCATGGTCCGCCGTACGGCGGATGGCCCTGCCGCTCCTTGGCGTGCCGGTAATGCTTCGGGGGTGATAAGAGGTCTGGAGGCCGACGGAGCATGGCCTAGCCGCCGGGCGGGATGAAGACGTAGCGCAGAACGAGCGCCAAAGAGATCAGATGGAAGCCCCAATGCACCTCCCGGCTACGCCCCGTAACGAGCTTCAATGCGCTGTAGGAGATGAAGCCGAAAGCGATTCCCTCCGTGATGCTCAGGGCCAGGGGCATGAGGATGGCGGTAAGGAAGGCGGGCAAGAACTCCGTTGCGTCGTCCCACTCCAGGCGGGCCAGACTCTTTAGCATCATGGCGCCCACCACGATCAGCGCAGGTGCAAGGACGGGATACTGGCTGATCGAGAAGCCGAAGCTCGTATAGGTGTGGCGCGTGGCGACGACTGCGAGCAACGGATAGGCCAGGATAGACAGCAGGAACATGCCGGCGGTCACCAGATTGGCCAGGCCAGTTCTTGCGCCGGCCTGAACGCCGGCGGCGCTCTCGACGTAGCTCGTGACGGTGCTGGTGCCCATAAGCGAGCCGACGACTGTTCCGCACGCATCGCTGAACAGCGCCCACCTGGCCCGGGGCAACCTGCCCTGTTCGTCAAGCAGCCCTGCCCTCTCGCTGACGCCGATCAGTGTGCCCAGGGTGTCGAACACGTCCAGAAACAGGAAGGTCAGGATCACGGCGAGTGCTCCGTGAGTGCTGAAAAGCCCACGGAAGTCCAGTTTGAATATGGAGCCGCTCGGCTCGAGGCTCTCGTAGCTCTTGAGCTTCAGGTCCAGCAGGTCCGCTCCGAGCAAGGTTGCCGCCAGGCCGACCGCTGCCGTGCCCAGGATGCCCCACAGCACGGCCCCGCGGACGCGGAGCGCTATGAGGATGAGCGACAGGCCGAGTCCGAACATGGCCAGGAGCGCAACCGGTTCGTGCACATTGCCGAACGTGATGCCTGTGGCCGGCGACCCGACGACGATGCCGCCGTACTGGAGCCCGATGAAGGTTATCAGAAGCCCTATTCCGCCGGCGATCCCGCGCTTCAGGCTGTCCGGGATGAATTCCATCAACTTCGCCCGGAACCCGACGAAGGAGAGCAGGACGAAGACGCAACCGCCGATGAAGACCGCTGTGAGTCCCTGTTGCCAGGAGAAGCCCAGGACGCCCACCACGACGAAGGTGAAGTACGCGTTATGGCCCATTGCGGGCGCCAGGGCGATCGGGTAGTTGGCCAGGAGGCCCATCAAGACGCAGGCGATCGCACTGGCGACGCACGTGGCGACGAACGCTCCAGCCAGCGGGATGCCGGCCTCGTGCATCATGGCGGGCTGGACGAAGATGATGTAGGACAGCGCCATGAACGTAGTGACGCCGCCCAGCACCTCCCGCCCCACCGTGCTGCCGCGTTCCTCGACTCGGAACATCTTTCCACAAAGTGGCATGGCCCAGGTCCTCTGTTGAACGCAGCCAGGCAACTACCCGGCGCCCATTGTGGCCACCGATTATAGGGTCGCCACGCGAGCCGGTCAACACGTCGGCGGCTGCCTGCGCATGGCATGGGGCGGCAGTCTGTGGGCGCGAACGGCTTCTCTTCTGCCAGTATGACAGGTGCAACTGGCCTGGTGGGAGGCCTCCGGGGAGGGCCCGAAGCGCCTCACGTCGTCAGAAGCCCTCATACGTGGCGAAGAGAGGCCACAGAGCCGCCGAGCGGCCCGTCGTTGGTATTGCATTTGCGAACGGTATGGACTACACTGACGGTTTGCGCAATTGACAGAGACTGCACGCGAAAGGAAGGTCCAAGGCAATGGCCAGGGAACGCATCATAGGGATAGACCTCGGAACGACCAATTCCGTAGTGGCCGTCATGGAAGGCGGCAAACCCGTCGTGATCCATAATGAAGACGGCGCGCGCCTTACGCCTTCGGTCGTGGCGTTCACGGAGGAAGGAGAGCGCCTGGTTGGCGTGAAGGCGAAGCGACAGGCCGTGACCAACCCGCGGAACACCGTGTTCAGCATCAAACGCTTCATGGGGCGTCGGCATAACGAGGTATCGGCCGAGGAGAAGATGGTTCCGTACCAGATCGTCGGCGGACCGGAGGAGCTGGTCAAGGTCAAGGCCGGAGGCAAGGAGTACACCCCGCCGGAGCTCTCGGCCATGATACTTCAGGCCCTCAGGCGAGCGGCGGAGGACTACCTGGGCGAGAAGGTGGAGAAGGCCGTCATAACCGTCCCCGCCTACTTCAACGACAGCCAGCGCCAGGCGACGAAGGACGCGGGCACCATCGCCGGGCTCAAGGTCGAGCGCATCATCAACGAGCCGACGGCGGCCTCGCTCGCCTACGGGCTCGAGAGGCAGGAGGACGAGAAGATAGCGGTCTTTGACTTCGGAGGCGGAACGTTCGACATCTCGATCCTGGAGGTCGGTGAAGGCGTCTTCGAGGTGAAGGCCACAAACGGCAACACGCATCTGGGCGGCGATGACCTGGACGAGTACCTGATGAACTACATCGCCGACGAGTTTCAGAAGCACCAGGGCATCGACCTGCGACAGGACGAAATGGCCTTGCAGCGGCTGAAGGAGGCCGCCGAAGCGGCCAAGTGCGACCTGTCGACGTCCGCCGAGACGGAGATCAACCTGCCCTTCATTACGGCCGACAGCAGCGGACCCAAGCACCTGCACATGAACCTGAACAGGGCGAAGTTCGAAGAGCTTTGCGAGCCCGTGTTTGAGAAGCTGAAGGGCCCCTGCAAGCAGTGTCTGGAAGACGCGAAGCTGAGCCCGGGGGACATCGATGAGGTGATCCTGGTCGGCGGCTCGATCCGGATCCCGAAGGTCCAGCAGATCGTGAAGGACATCTTCCACCGCGACCCGCACAAGGGCGTGAATCCCGACGAGGTGGTCGGCGTCGGCGCGGCCATTCAGGGCGGTGTCCTGGCGGGTGAGATCGAGGACGTCGTCCTGGTTGACGTAACTCCGCTCTCGCTGGGCATCGAGACGCTGGGCGCGGTGACGACGGTGCTCATCCCGCGGAACACGTCGATTCCCACCAGCAAGAAAGAGGTCTTCAGCACGGCAGCGGACAACCAGACCAGTGTGGAGATCCACGTCTTGCAGGGGGAGCGCCAGATGGCGGCGGACAATCGCACCCTCGGACGGTTCCAGCTTGCGGGCATCCCCCCTGCCCCGCGTAACATGCCTCAGATCGAAGTCAGTTTTGATCTCGACGCGGACGGCATCCTCAACGTCAAGGCGCAGGATCTCGGCACGGGCAAGGAGCAGCAGATTGAAATCAGAAGCAGCTCCGGCCTCACGGAGTCGGAAGTCGATAAGATGCGCGAGGAGGCTGAAGAGCACGCCGATGAGGATAAACAGCGCCGCGAACTCGCCGAGACACGGAACATGGCCGACCACACCGTCTATAGCACCGAGAAGACGCTGAAGGAGCACGGAGACAAGCTGGGCGCTGACGAGCGCCAGAGCGTCGAAGACGCCCTCGAGCAACTGCGCGAGGTGAAGGACAGCGCCAGCAAGGAAGAGATCGAGCAGAGAATCGAGGCCCTCCAGACGGCTTCTCATAGGCTGGCCGAGGTGATCTACCAGCAGTCCCGGGCGCAGCAGCAGACCCAGGCTGAAGGCGCCGCCGGGGGCGGCCCCGAGCAGGGGGCGGCAGAGGGCGGTGAAGACGAGGACGTCGTGGACGCGGACTTCGAGGTCAAGGAATAGCCGCTTCATCGACGCGTTGACGTGCAAGCAAGGCATACGGCGGGGGTCACATGCCGTCTGCTGATCCCCCTTTCCCATGGTCCGCAAAGAGACCGAAATGCGCGCTGAGCGCTTCACCATAAAGGTACGGGAAGCCCTGGAGACGGCACAGGCCGCCGCCCGGAGCAAGAACCACCAGCAAATCACGAGCGCCCACCTGCTCCAGGCGTTGCTCTCCCAGTCAGGCGGCGTGGTACGGCCTGTACTGCAGCGGCTGGGCGCCAATGTGGAAGCCATCGGTGGCGACCTGGAGGCGGAACTCGGCAAGCTCGCGCAGGTCCGCGGGGCCACGCAGGTATACATGGCGCCGGATCTTGCGCAGGCCCTGGACGAGGCAGAGCGTCAGGCCCGGCAACTGCGGGACGACTACGTCAGCGCGGAGCATCTCTTGCTCGCTTTCACGGCGGCGCCCGACTCCCCTGCCGGCAGTACGCTTCAGAAACACGGGATCACACAGGAGGGTTTGCTCGCTGCGTTGAAAGAGGTGCGCGGCACGCAACGCGTGACCGACGAGAGCCCCGAGGACAAGTACCAGGCCCTGGAACGCTATGCGCGCGACCTGGTGGAAATGGCTCGGCGGAGCAAGCTGGACCCCGTCATCGGCCGGGACCGCGAGATCCGGAAGGTCATGCAGGTCCTCGGTCGCCGCACAAAGAACAACCCCGTCCTGGTGGGCGATCCCGGCGTCGGCAAGACGGCCATTCTGGAGGGGCTGGCGCAGCGTATCGTCAACGGGGACGTGCCCCAGAGCCTGAAGAACAAGCGTGTGCTGGCCCTCGACATGGGTGCCCTGGTGGCCGGTGCCAAGTACCGGGGCGAGTTCGAAGACCGGCTGAAGGCCGTCCTGCGCGAGATCGAGTCCAGCGGCGACGTGATACTCTTCATTGACGAGCTCCACACCGTCGTCGGCGCGGGCGCGGCCGAAGGAGCCGTCGACGCTTCCAACCTGCTGAAGCCGGCGCTGGCGCGCGGGGAGCTGCACTGCGTGGGCGCCACGACGCTGGACGAGTACAGGAAGTACGTTGAAGCGGATGCGGCGCTGGAACGCCGCTTCCAACCCGTGCGCGTCGATGAGCCCACGGTCGAAGACACGATCGCCATTCTGCGCGGCCTGAAGGAGAAGTACCAGGTCCACCACGGCGTGCGCATCACCGACAGCGCGCTGGTCGCCGCTGCCAAGCTGAGCCATCGCTACATCACCGACAGGTTCCTGCCGGACAAGGCCATCGACCTGATGGACGAGGCCGCGTCCAGACTGCGCATGGAGATAGACAGCGTCCCGGCCGAACTGGACCAGGTAAGGCGTCGGATCACGCAGCTCCAGGTAGAGGGGGAAGGTCTCAAGAAGGAGGACAGCGAAGCCGCCGGGGGGCAGATGCGTCGGGTCGAGAAGCAACTGGCGGACCTGCAGGCGGATGAGCGGGCGTTGCGTGCGCAATGGGAAAACGAGAAGCGCATCATCGCTCGCATCCGCGAACTCAATCAGCAGATCGACGAGGCGCACACCGAAGAGGAGGCGGCTCAGCGGGCGGGCGACCTCCAGCGCGTCGGCGAGATCCGCTACGGCAAGTTGCTGGAGCTCCGCAACGAGATTCAGGAACAGCAGGAACGGCTCTCAGAGATCCAGTCCGAGCAGCAGCTTCTCAAAGAGGAGGTGGACAGCGAGGACATCGCCGAGATCGTCTCGCACTGGACCGGCATCCCCGTCCAGCGCATGTTGGAGACCGAGCGGCAGAAGCTGCTGCACATGGAGGACGAACTGCGCGAGCGCGTCGTGGGCCAGGACGAGGCCATCAGCGCCGTCTCGCAGACGGTCCGGCGGGCGCGCGCCGGGCTCCAGGACCCCAACCGGCCGCTGGGGTCCTTCATATTCCTCGGTCCGACGGGCGTCGGCAAGACGGAGCTGTGCAAGGCGCTGGCCGCGTTCCTTTTCGATGACGAGGGCGCCCTGATCCGCTTTGACATGAGCGAGTTCATGGAGCAGCACTCAGTGGCCCGGCTGATCGGGGCACCACCGGGCTACGTGGGCTACGAGGAGGGCGGCCGCCTGACCGAGTCCGTCCGCAGACGTCCCTACAGCGTGGTGCTGTTCGACGAGATCGAGAAGGCGCACCGCGACGTGTTCAACGCCCTGCTGCAGGTGCTGGACGACGGCCGGATGACCGACGGCAAAGGCCGGACCGTGGACTTCAAGAACGCCATCATCGTGATGACGTCGAACATCGGCAGCCAGTGGATTGCGGACGAAGCGGCTGCCGGTGACCGCGAGCGGCTGAAGGACCGCATCATGCTCGCCCTGAGGGAGAACTTCCGGCCCGAGTTCCTCAACCGGATCGACGAGATCATCGTGTTCAACTCGCTCTCGCCCGAACTGGTCAGACAGATAACGGACATCCAGCTCGAGAGGGTGCGGGAGCGCCTGAAGGAGCACGGCATTTCGCTTCAGGTCGATCCGGCCGCCCGGCAACTGCTTGCCGCCGAGGGCTACGATCCCATCTACGGCGCCAGGCCGCTGAAACGAACCATCCAACGGGAGGTGGAGAACTCCCTGGCGGAAAGGATGCTCGAGGGGAAGTTACTCCCCGGATCCAGCGCGATCGTGAGCGCGGAGGACGGCGAGGTGGTCGTCAACGTGGAGAGCCCCGCCGCCGGGGAAGCAACCGCCAGTAGCGAGGAGGGATCGTGAAAGATCCGCTCAGGGTCGCCGTCTTCCAGATGGAAACAGCGTTCGACGTCAGCCAGAACGCCCGGAGGATGCATGCTGCACTCGACCGTGCCCGCGACGAACAGGCCGGGCTGCTCGTGGTGCCCGAGTGCGCGCTGAGCGGCTACATACCGGAGCCTGACCTGGATTTCGGCGCTCTCGAGCAGGCCGAAGCGGAGCTGGCCGCTCACAGTGCCGAGGCCGGCGTGTGGCTGGCGTTGGGCACCACGCGCAGTAAGGGCGTCGACTGGTTCAACGCAGTCCGGCTCTACTCCCCCACCGGCGCCATTGTGGCTGCTTACGACAAGACGCATCTGATCGGCGGCGACCGCGAGACCTTTGCGCCGGGCGCCTCGCTGCCCGTTTTCCAGGCCGGAGCGTGGACCGTGGGCATCCAGGTCTGCTTCGACATGCGCTTCCCGGAGAACTGGCGCATCCTTCGCCGCAAGGGGGCCGAACTGGTTATCCACCTGTCGAACGCTTCCCGGTCGGCTCCGTGGAAGGTGCCGGTGCTGGCCGGCGCCGTGCGGAGCCGCGCGGCGGAGAACGGCATGTTCGTGGCCAGCGCTAACGACGCACGGGCCCCGCAGATGATGGTGAGCGCGATCTACGACCCCGACGGGAAGGAACTGGCGAGCGCTCCCGAGAACGAGGAAGCCATGGTCTTCGCCGATCTGGACCGCTCCCTCGTCAAGGCGGACTTCTTGGAACAGCGGCGCACGGATCTGTGGAATCGTCCCGAGAACCGCTCGCTTCTGCTGAGCTAGGCGCCCTCCCCCGCCGGTCGATCCGCCCCCGGGTCGCTTACGCCTCGACGACGGGACAACCCGCCTCGCTGATGAGCTGATCCACTGGCGATCCAAAGAAGCGCCTGGCCCACTGCGGCCTTCTGGATCGCGTCGTAATGATCAGATCCGGCTTCTCTGTCTCGACAACTTTCAGGCACTCGACCGCGAAGCGTCCCACGACCACGCGCGTCCTGACCTGGATGCCTGCCTCTCGGGCTCTGGCGGCAATCGATTCCGCTTTCTTCTTGCCGGCCCGCTCATGCTCTTTGAGAAGCTCTGCCTCGCCCTTCTCTTGCAGCTCCGGGTAGAGCCCGATGTTCGTGCCGATGAAGTAGCGCGCCAGATTGACGTCCGCGACGTACAGGACGACGAGGTCTCGGCCCTCCCCGGCCTTGTCGATGGCCAGGTCCACGGCCTTGTCAGATTGCCGGAAGGTCGACAGGGCCAGCATGACGGGCCGTGTCAGAGCCCTCTCGTCCCGACGGTCCGTTGCATCTGCGTCGCCAGCCAATGCGGATGCCCTTTCAGCCGGTCTCTTGCCCTTCAGGAATGCGCGGTCAGCTCTTTGATTCTGATCTCCGCGTGCATGGCGGCCGTGATCGCTTCGCCGATGGCCGTGCCCACTTGCCGGTAGGAACCTTTGCGAACGTCACCCACTGCGTATACGCCTTTCACGTCGGTTTCCATATTGTAGTCCACGGGGATGACGTCGCCGGCGCACTCCGGCAGCAGGTTCGCCAGATACCGGGTGTTGGGCTCGTGCCCTATGAAGACGAAGACACCGTCGCAGTCCAGCCGCGACTCCTCCCCGGTCCTCACGTTGCGGAGTGTCACGCCCGTGACTTTGGCGTTCCCGTGGACCTCCGTCACGATCGTGTCCAGGATGAACTCGATCTTGTCGTTCTCCCGGGCCTCTTGCATGTGGACGGCTCGGGCGCGGAATCCCTGGCGCCGATGGACGAGCTTGACCTCCGAAGCGAAGCGTGTCAGGAACACACCTTCGGTCGTGGCGGCGTCTCCCCCACCGACGACGACGAGCCTCTTGTCGCGGAAGAAGGGCCCGTCGCAGGTGGCGCAGTAGCTGACCCCTTTGCCCGCGAACTCCTTCTCGCCAGGCACGCCCAGTCTCCTGTGGTCGGCCCCGGAGGCGATGATGACGATGGGCACCACGTACTCCCCGCTCTCTGCGGAGACGCGCTTCATCGGGCCTTCCGCGACGATGTCCTTGACGGCGCCGCTGACAACCTGCACGTCGAAGTTCTCGGTGTGCGCCTTCATCCGTTCGACCAGCTCCATCCCCGTGACGCCGTCCGGGAACCCCGGGTAGTTATCGACGTCGTAAGCTTCGACGATCTGCCCCCCTACGATGAGCCTCTCCAGCACGACGGTCTTCATCAGAGCGCGTCCGCAGTAGAGGCCAGCGGCCAGCCCCGCCGGGCCGGCCCCGATGATGATCACGTCTGGGTTCTCTGCCATGGCATGGAGCCTTCTTTTTCGGACTGACTAGAAGAGAAGGGATCGAAGGCTGCCTCAGTCGGTGCCCGCCTGCTCAGAGCCTCCGTCGGATGGCCTCTTGGAGGGCTTCGAGCTCGCCCTCCTGGTAGGAAAGCTGGCGCCAGCCGAGGGAGAAGCCGTCCTCAGGCGCGCGGGGGATCACGTGCATGTGGCAGTGGTCCACGATCTGGCCGGCCGCTTCGCCGTCATTCTGCAGGATGTTGAAGGCCGGGCTGCCCGTTGCCTCGGTCACCGCCGCGGCCACGCGCCTGGCTACGAAGATCATCACGTGCAGCTCGTTTTGCTGGAGGTCCAGGAAGCTGCTGGCGTGCCGCCTTGGGACAATCAGCGCGTGGCCCGGGTTCACCGGATTGGCGTCCAGGAAACTGACGACCTTGTCGGTTTCGACCAGCTTCGCCGCCGGTATCTCTCCCGCGATGATCTTGCAGAAAACGCAGTCCGCCATCTGTCGCTCCCCCTGGCTCGAGCCCGGCGTTATGAGGACCCACATTATACGGCGCTGACGCCACCTGTGAAAGCGCCGCACGGCTTCACGCCATCTACTGCTCGGGCGGTCCGACGGGGGGCTTCTCGAGTGCAGGAAGCTGCTGGCCGGCGGCCGATGGGGCTGCTGCCGGCTCCTCGACCCGGAGTCGGCACAGAGGGCCGGCCCACGCCCGCCAGGCCTGCACGGCGCCTACAGCCACCGCAATGGCCAGCAGGAGAAGGAGGAAGTGCAGCAACCAGCGCCCGCGCGGCGTGCCCGTTGCGTCGGCCGGGTAAGGCTCATGCCGCGTGAACTGCGCCCGCTGGGCGCGGTTGAGGCGCATCCGTGCGTTGATGGCCCATCCGCAGCCCTCCAGGATGGAGCTCAAGTCGCGGCGGGCCAGCTTGAATCCGGCCACGACGGCCGTCGGCACAAAGATAACAAAGACCGCCACGATGACGGCGACGATGATCGTCAGTGGCGTCAAGCCTGCAAGTGTCTTGGTGATGAACGCAAAGGCGGAGCTGAGAGCGGCAATCGAGACGCTGGCCCCGAGCAGGATGTCTCGACGCGAGGCCGAGGTCGAGGCCGCGCTCCGAGCCGGCGCCTGCTCCCCTTGCTGGGCGAGGCGGGGGGCCTCGCGCACGGTCTCCTGTATGCCGGCCTGCACCTGCTGTGTGGCCTGGCCCAACTGCGCTTCGACTTCCTTCTCTGCGGACCCGGAGATGGCCTCTATCTTCCCGCCGATGAAGCGTCCGAGCTTGACGAAGGGCGTGAACAGCGCCTCGCGGAAGCTGATGGGGTTCTCGATGATCTCGGTCACGCGCGCGTCGTAGTGCCGACCGAGCGTGCCAAAGAACACGCCGCGTTTGCCGACGCACAGGTTGCCGATGGTCCCTGCCGTGGCGGGCACGGCGACGGTGATCGTGTCCTTTTCCTCGACGCGCATCAGCTCGCAGTACATGACGAACATGCCGCTCCGCTTGGCGCGCTTGCTGTGTTCCTGCACGTTCTCCACCTTGACGGCGAGGTTGAACCATCGGCCGTCTATGACCAGCGATCCCATCTCGAACATCGCGCGCCGGGCGGGGTCGTAGAGGTCGGGGAAGCTCACGAAGTTGTTGGCCAGCCGAAGCAGGTGCTGGTGATAGAGCAGTAGCTTCTTGAGCTCGCGTGCGTCCGCCAGCTTCGCCGCCACCTCCCGGTCGGCGGCCAGCAGCGCCCACACGGCATCGGCGTAGTGCCCCTCCAGGTAGCGACGCAACTTCTCTCGCCCCGGCTTCTCGACGTCCGGTCCGCGCTTCCCCGCCAGCCAGTTTCGGTATGGATCGAACGTTGCCTTGATGCTGTTCCACTGCGCCTCGGAAAGCTGCTCGACGCCCTCCCCCACCAGGCGCTCCACCACTGCTTCCTTCAACTCGTGCAGGGCTTCGGCGTAGTAGGGATTGACCGGACCACGGAGCGGCAGCAGGCCCTCATCGTTCGGCTCGGTAAGGGGCGCCCGGGCGAGGACGGCCTCCGCCGCGCCGGCCTGTCCCAGCTCCGCTTGTTCGATCTGATAGGCGCTGACCCCGATCCTCTCCGTCGCCTGTGGATTGAACCGGACCAGCTTGCACAAGGCGAAGAAGCTGTCCACCTTCTCGCGGATGGCATCGAAAGCCTGGTAAGCGCCCGGCATCTCTTCGCCGAGCGGCATGATCTCCGTGCTCCCCTCCCCTTCCGGGATGTCGGCCTGGGCGAGCCAGTTCAGGTATGCCTTTGCCTCGTGGCGGAAACGCTCCAGATTCTCCTCGGTGATGCCCATCTCGCCCGTCAGGTCTTCCTGGCTCCCGAAGCACTCCATGACGTCGACGATGAACTGACGCACCTCCTCGTCGTCGGTGGCCGCCGGGGGGATGACGCCGTCGCCGTTGATCGTCCGGTCGTCCAGGCCCTTCTCGAATCCACCGATCTGCTTCAGGTTGATGGTCTCGGCGTCGTCCGCGCCGAGGGCACTGAGTATGTAGCGCGCCGTGTTAAGGAGCCTCTCACCGGCCGGCCCGGAAACGTCCAGCGCAGAAAGCGGCAGCTCGTCCGTTTCCGCGGCCAGGCCGCTCCGGTCCGAGAGTCGCTCAAGGAGCCATTGAATGGCCGTCCGGACCTCGTCCGTGCGAATCCGGTTGTTCTTGTCGGTGTCAATAAGACGCAGAAAGTCGGCGTCGCACCTCAGACAGGAGACCGGCGCGCTGGTGGCGATCCAGAGCGAATCGTCCAGGTCCAGCGCGCTCCGTAGATCCTCGGCCGTCCGCAGCCGAAGCTGGTAGGTGCGGCCGTACCGGTCGAACTGCATCCGATGGCGCTCAATCACTTGTTCTGCCCTCCTGAGCTGCGCCAGGCGGCGGAGACACACTGCCCTGCACCTTATAACCCAACGCATACCCGAACTCAACCCGCACCCCCTGCCGGCCGCGCTTCTGCCGCCGGCCGGCAACTCAGGGAGCGTACTTCCAAATCGCTGACCGATCTGGTAGATTGGCCAAACACCGGTGTGTGCGTTCGTGCCGCTGCTCTAGGGCAGTGGTTCGACTCTCATCTTCTCAGGGCAATATGGCAACCGAATCCGGGCTAATCGCGTGGCGGAAGGTGTTGGCCGTCGTGCTGGCGGCGGCGTTGCTGCTGGTTCTGGCCGGCCCGTTCCTTCTTCGGCGGGAGCAAGCAGGCGCGGGCGACAGGCTCACCATCATCTCGCCGCACTCGGAGACAATCGAGGACGAGTTCGAGCGCGCTTTCTCGGACTGGATGATCGAGACCGACGGGCGGTCCGTCGGCATCGAATGGCTCGATGTCGGCGGCACGACGCAGGCCATCAAGTTCGTTCAGGACCAGTTCGAGCGCAGTCCGGACGGCATTGACGTGGACGTCTTCTTCGGTGGCGGCTCAGACCCCTTCCTTCAGTTCGGCAAGAAGGGGCTCCTGCATCGCTGCAACATACCGGAGGACATCCTGGCCCGTATCCCGCGCACGCACGCCGGGACCGAGCTCTACGACGAAGACCAGCGATGGTTCGGGGCGTGCATGTCCGGGTTCGGAATCCTCTATAACAAGCAGTTGCTCACAACGCTGAAGCTGCCCGAGCCGGCGACGTGGGCGGACCTCGGCCAGCCCGACTACTTCACCTGGGTGGCCTCTGCCGACCCGAGGCAGAGCGGCAGCATGCACATGCTCTACGAGATCATACTGCAGGCGTACGGCTGGGACGAGGGGTGGGGCCACATCGTGCGCATAGGCGCCAATTCCCGCTCGTTCAGCCGGGCGGCCAGCGACGTGCCCAAGGAGATCGCCATCGGTGAAGCTGCGTGCGGGATGGCCATCGACTACTACGCGCTGCAAACCGTGGCCGAGACCGGCGCCGACAAGATGGGATTCGTCCTGCCGCAGAAGCTCACGGTCGTCAACCCGGACGGCATCGGCGTCCTCAAAGGCGCGCCGAACGCGGAGCTGGCGGAACTGTTCGTGCAGTTTGTGCTCTCCGAGCGAGGTCAGCGCCTCTGGATGCTGAGAAAGGGAGCCCCCGGCGGTCCCAAGGAGCATCAGCTCTACCGCCTGTCCGTCATCCCCGGGATGGTGGAGAAGTACGGGCGGGATTCCGCCGTGCAGGTCGATCCCTTCAAGTTCGAGGGCGGCTTTGCGTTCGACCTGGCGAAGAAGAACAGCCGTTGGGGGATACTGAACGACCTGCTCGGCGCATGTATCATCGATGTGCACGACGAGCTGGCGAAGGCCTGGGAGACCTTGCGCGCGCTGCCCGAGGACCGTCCGCGCGCCCGCTTGCTGCTGGCCCCGCCCGTCTCGGAGAGCGAACTGCTGGAGATGGCGCGGCAGAAGTGGGACGATCCGGGCTTCCGGGCGGACACGATCGCCGCCTGGTCACGGAGGGCCAGCGAGACCTACCGCGAAGCGGCCGGGGGCAAGTAGTGGTCAGCATATCGCTCAGAGGCGTCAGCAAGAGCTACGCCGACACGGTCGCAGTGGAGAACGTTTCCTTCGAGGTCGGCAAGGGAGAGCTTTTCTTTCTGCTGGGGCCGTCGGGCTGCGGCAAGACGACGATCCTGCGCCTGATCGCCGGCTTCCTCAGACCAGATGAGGGGGCCGTGCTGTTCGATGGGCGGCCGATAGACGACGTGCCGCCCCACCGGCGGAACACGGGCATGGTCTTCCAGAGCTATGCGCTGTGGCCCCACATGTCCGTGGCCGAGAACGTGGCCTACGGGCTGAGAGAACGAAAGGTCACGGGCAAGGAACGCGAGGCGCGCGTGGCGGCAGCCCTGCAGACGGTGCGAATGGACGCCTACCGAGACCGGATGCCGAACCAGCTCTCGGGCGGCCAGCAGCAACGCGTCGCGCTTGCCCGCGCACTGGTGATCGAGCCGGATGCCGTTCTGCTCGACGAGCCGCTTTCCAACCTGGACGCCCGGCTGCGGCTGGAGATGCGGAGGGAGATCCGCCGCATCCACGAGGAAACGGGCATCACCATGCTCTACGTGACGCACGACCAGAAGGAAGCCCTTTCGATGGCCGAGCGGCTCGCCGTGATGGGGATGGGCCGCGTGGAACAGGTGGGGCCCCCAAGGGCCCTCTACCGGCGGCCCCGGAACCGGTTCGTGGCCGAGTTCATCGGCGAGGCCAACCTGATTGAGGGCACTTTGAGCCACCGCGACGGGAGCCGCGGCTCGCTTGACTCGGCGCTGGGACGGTTGGACGGCGTTCTGGCCGATGATTCGCTGAAGGCCGGGGACCGGGCCGTGTGCATGGTGCGGCCCGAATGCCTCAAGCTTGCGGCGGGCGAGCAGAATACGTTCCGAGCGCGGATCCACAGCATCGTCTATCTGGGCGAGGTCGAACAGTCCGTGCTCTCGGCAGGTGGGATGGAGCTTCTGGCGGTGCAGTCCAACCCCGGGCCGGAACCCCCATCCACAGGGAACGAAATCGCGGTGCATTTCAGCGCAGAGGACGCCGTGATCCTCCCGCACGAGGACTGAGGGACCGACCTTGAAGCGCACCCGCGTCATTCTGGTGTTGATCGTCGCCGCCTTCCTGCTGGCGTTCCTCTTCTATCCCCTGTACTACTCCTGCCGCCAGGCCTTCTTCGTGGAGGGCGCCTTCACGCTGAAGTTCTTCAAGTACCTCTACACGGACACGCTCACGCGCCGATCCATCATGAACAGCCTGGCCCTCGCGTGTATCGTGACCGTAGCCACCGCGGCGATTGCCCTCCCCTTGTCGCTCATCGTGGTGCGCTACAGGTTCAGAGGCAAGCAGGTTCTGACGTCCCTCCTGCTGCTGCCGATGATTATGCCGCCCTTCGTCGGGGCCATCGGCATGCGGCAGATCCTGGCCCGGTTCGGTTCCATCAACCTGCTGCTGATGCGTGCCGGCTTGATGGAGTCGCCGATAGACTGGCTCGGCGGGGCCCGCTTCTGGGGCGTGGTCATCATGGAGGTACTGCACCTGTATCCGATCATGTACCTGAACTTCGCCGCCGCGCTGGCCAACGTGGATCCTTCGCTGGAAGAGGCCGCCGTGAACCTCGGTTCGAGCGGGCTGCGGCTCTTCCGCAAGATCACGCTGCCGCTGATGATGCCGGGCGTGTTCGCGGGCTCCGTCATCGTGTTCATCTGGGCATTCACGGACCTGGGCACGCCGCTTGTTTTCGGGTATCGCACCGTAGTGCCCGTTCAGATCTTCAATCAGGTTGCCGACCTGGAGAACAACCCCCGGGCCTACGCGCTGGTGGTCGGCGTGCTGGCCATGACGGTCCTGATCTTCATGACGTCGAAGAGGCTGTTCGGGCTGCGGGCCTATCAGTCGCTCACGCGCGGCCCGGTGCAGGGGTCCGAGAAGCGCGCCGGTGCCCTGGCGGGCGGGCTGATGGCTGGCTTCATGCTCGCGGTCGTCGCCCTCGCGTGCCTGCCGCACCTGGCGGTTATCCTGACCGCTCTCAAGGACGAGTGGTTCATGACGGTGTTGCCGACCAGTTACACCACGCAGCACTTCACCGACGCCCTGGGCCACAAGCTGACGCTGTCGAGCGTCCGCAATAGCATCCTCTACAGCAGCCTGAGCACCGTGGTGGACCTGGGTCTGGGGATTGTGATCGCCTACCTGCTGGTGCGGCACAGCTTCCGCGGTGCCGCGCTGCTGGACGCCGTGGTCATGCTGCCGCTGGCCATTCCCGGCCTGGTGCTTGCCTTCGGCTACGTCGCCGCGTTCACGGGGACGCCCCTGGATCCCCGGGAGAACCCGGTGCCGCTGCTCGTGATCGCCTATGCCATACGGCGGCTCCCCTACATGGTGCGGGCGGCGTACGCCGGCTTCCAGCAGATAAACGTCCAGCTCGAGGAGGCAGCCATCAACCTGGGCTCCCCTCCCCTGCGCGCGATGCGGCGCATCACGGTCCCGCTGGTGAGCGCGAACCTCATCGCGGGCGCCATCCTGGTCTTCTCCTTCGCGATGCTGGAGGTGAGCGACAGCCTAATCCTGGCGATGAAACAGCGGTTCTACCCGATCACCAAGGCCATCTACGAGCTGATCCAGCGGATCGAGGACGGGCCCTACATCGCCAGCGCGCTCGGCGTGTGGGCGATGGCGTTCCTGGCCGTTTCGCTGGTGACGGCGAGCGTGCTGCTGGGCCGACGGATGGGCCAGCTCTTCCGAGCTTGAATCCGGCCGCTGTGGCCGGGTATGCTCTGAATCGTCCCTTCACGGAAGGAGAGCCAGGTGCTCGTCAATCCGTTTGAAGTCGACGGCAAGTGGTACAAGGCCAACCTCCATACCCACACGACGGCCTCTGACGGGCAGTGCGACGTGGAGGAGCGCGTCCAGCAGTACCGTGAGCACGGCTACGGCGTTCTGGCCATCACGGACCACGGCATCGTCTCGGACGCAACCGAGTACGGCACGGATGACTTCCTCGTGTTAGACGGCGTCGAGCTGACCGTCACGCCCTTCGAGGATGGGCGGTTCTACCATATGCTGTGCGTGAATACGCCGTCGGACCTGTCCTTCCCCGGGGACCTCAGCCCGAACTTCCTTATCGTTCATTTGAGGACTCAGGGCGCCGAATGCTTCGTAGCGCACCCATACTGGAGCGGCAACACGCTCCCGGAGCTCCTCTACCTGGAGGGACACATCGGCATAGAGGTCTTCAACGCGACTTGCCAGAGCATCGGCAAAGGGCTCAGCTCCGTGCACTGGGACAACATGCTGGAGGCCGGCGTCGAAACGCCCGCCATTGCCGTGGACGACATTCACAGTGCCGGCAATCCGATGGACCTGTTCGGCGGGTGGACGATGCTCAAGGTGAATGAGCTCAGCCCCGAGGCCGTGCTGAAAGCGCTTCGGACGGGCTGCTACTACGCCTCCTCGGGAGCGGAGATCCTGGAGTTCCGTGTCGAGGAGGGCACTGCCCGGCTCCGCTGCGAGGAAGCCGTGGAGATTCACCTGATGGGGTCAGGATGGCACGGACGCAGCTTCTACGCCGGCGAGGGACCGCCGCTGACCGAGGCAAGCGTGCAGGTGGACGCCGAATGGAAGTACGTTCGTGCGGAGATAGTCGATGCCCGGGGCAAGCGGGCCTGGGCAAACCCCGTTTTCCTGTAGGCCCCGCCGGGCAGCGCGTTTCGCAGCTACGACGTCTGCGGCTGTCACGGCGCCCTGCCGCCGGGCGTGGCTTCTGCTTGACAATGTTCCCGGTGCGGCTAAAGTAGTAGTTCGGCGTGAAGCTGGTCAAGGCAATCCTTCCGGAGCGTTCCGTGCGATTCAGGCTGATCGGCATTGTTCTCCTGGCTCTGCTGGGTGCAACGCTCGGTGCTTGCGGGCGAGGCGCCGAACGTGGCGGGGTCGAGGACGTTCTCAAGGAAGGCTGGCGTGCGTACTCGACGGGGGATTTCGACTTCGCCATCCAGAAGTTCGAGTCGGTCGGCGAAGCGCCGGGCGCCACGCCTGAGCAGCATTTCTCCGCGCTGCTCGGCCTCGCCACCAGCTACCACCTTCGATCGAACCCGGACCTTGAGCAAGCCCGCCTGTGGTATGAGCGCCTGGGGGAACTGAAGACCGGCGACGCGCAGCGGCAGAGCCTGCTCGGGCTCGGGCGCGTAGACCTGGCTGAGGGCAAGAGCGGCGCCGGCCAGACAAATCTCGTCAGGCTGATCCAGGACTTCCCCGACAGCGTGGAAGCCAATGAGGCGGTGGTACACGTCGCGGATTCGCTGTTCAAGCCAACCGGCAAGGACTCAGAACCTGGACAGTTCTCTCTGGCAGGAGGGGCCGCGGTCGAGAGAGGGCTGAACATGCTGGAGGAGCGTCTGCGCGCGTATCCGCACAACACCCTGGCCACGACGATGCACCTTATGCTGGCAGGCAAGTACATCGAATTGCAGCAGTTCGAGAAGGCCGTGGGGCATTTGCTGGCCGCAGAGGAGGAAGGCATCGCCGGCGTCATGTTGCAGAGCGTAACGCTGTGGCGCATAGCTCGCATCGCGGACCTTGAGCTGAAGGACTACGACCTCGCCGAGCGCTACTACGCGAAGTACGCCGAGGAGTTCCCCAGAACGACCCTGTACTACAGGGCGACAAAGAGCCTGGAGCGCGTTCGTGCACTAAAGAAGGAGGGGGGAGCATGAGCGACACGGGCCGCACCTGGGCGAAGCTCAAGAGGTACCCCGCCCTGTTGCTTCTGGTGCTGGTGTACGTCATCTCTTGCCTGGTGGTAGTGGGCAACGTGATTCGCGGGGCCGGCGGCGCCCCCGGGGAAGAGAAGAAGAAGGTGCTGCGCTTCGCCCACTGGCAGCTCGAGCCCGGCATACGCAGCGCTATGGACGAGTTGATTGCGGACTACCAGGAGGTCCACCCGGACATCGAAGTCCGGCAGATACTGATCCCGGAGGAAGGCTACTTCCGCTGGGTGAACACGCAGCTCATCGGGCGCACCGCGCCGGACATGATCGAGTGCGGCTCGGGCGGCACCGTGGGCTGGGCGCTGTGGCCGAAGTTCTACGCCCGCTATTTCATGCCGCTGGACCGTTACGTCGACCAACCGAATCCGTACAACAAGGGCACCGAGTTCGAGGACACCCCCTGGCGCAAGACTTACTTCGACGAGATGGAGGGCGGCTACGACGACTCGCTCCAAAGCTACTACCGGGTGCCCCTGTCGGCGTTCACCGTCAGGCTTTACTACAACAAGGACATGATCGAGGAGGTCTGGGGACCCTCTTTCCCTCAGACCTACGAAGGGTTCATAGAGCTGTGCGAGGAACTGGAGCGCTACGGCGAGGAGCAAGGCAAGAAGCTGGTTCCCATCGCCGGCTCAGGCTACAACTTCCGCCAGTTCTTCAACGCCTTCCGGACGGCCTTCACGGCTGACTACCAGGATCGGCTGGACAGGGACTTCGACGGCACCGTCAGCAGAGCCGAATCCGCCGGTCCCCTCTATTCGGGCGCGGTCGGCATGACCGAGCCGCCGATCCGGGCCAACTTCGAGCTGGTCCGGGAGCTGTCGGCCTACTTCCCGCAGGGCTACACCTCGCTGGACCGGGACGAAGCCGTGTTCCTGTTCCTGCAGGGCCATTCGGCCATGATCACCACCGGCAGTTGGGATTACAAGAGCCTCGGCGTTCAGTCCGAATTCACGATAGGCGTGACGGACATCCCGTTGCCGTCGAAGGACAATCCGCGTTATGGGCAGTACGTGGCCGGTCCGCAGACCGAGGCCGGCCTGGAAGGCGGTTTCCCAATGGGCATCACCAAGATCTCCGGGAACGCGGACCTGGCCCTGGACTTCCTTCAGTACGCCGCGTCACTGCGGAAGAACGAGGAGCTCAACAGGGCCATGTACTGGCTGCCCGTCATCAAGGGCGCGGAGCCGCGCGAGGACTTGCGACCTTTCGCGCCCCACATAGAGGGCTACTCACCGTCCATCGAGTATGCGAACCCCGGGGCGGAACTGGCCTACGATCAGACCAGTCTGCTCTACCTCTCCGGCAAAATCAGTTACGAGGAGTTTGCCAAGGACCTGCTGGCTGCATATCGTCGCGATGGTCCCGTAGGCATGGATGAGTATTTCAAGAACAACGAACAGACGCTGGACCAGCAGATGCGGTCCGCTGCATTGAGGCGGGCGGCCATCGCCGGCGCCGAAGGCGCGGCCCCCGTGCTGACCGGCGATAGCGAGACGCAGTACAGGAGGATTATGGAAGCCTACGTGGCCCAGCTCGGGACACGCAACAACGAGGTCCGCATCTGGGCGGAGAACGTGCGGCTGCTGGAACGCTCCACACCTTAGCCCGCGAGACCAATGGCAAGGGAACGCGTCAGATTCCGTCAGATAGGCAGATACTGGCCGCTGTACGTCATGATGCTGCCGACGCTGGCCCTGGTGGCCCTTTTCATGTACTGGCCCGCCGTCAGCGGCGTGTACCACAGCTTCTACCGCTGGGACGGGGACGAACTGGCCACCTGGGTTGCCCTGCGGAACTACTCTCGGGCTTTCACCGATCCCGTGCTCGGGCGTGCCTTTATCATCGTGGGCATCCTGTTCGTGGCCAGCCTGTTCAAGATGATCCCCTCCATCATCACCGCTGTCGTCATCCACCGGATAGTCAGTGACAAGATGCGCTACCTCTATCGGCTTCTCTTCGTGGTCCCGATGGTGATCCCGTGGATGGTGGTGCTGCTGATATGGAAGTTCTTCTACAATCCGGTGGTCGGCCTGCTGAACAGCTTCCTGAACGGTACGGGCCTGATGGAGGTGCTCGTTGCGGTGAACGCCTGGCTGGTCAAGCTCGACATCATCCAGACCGTGGTTTTTGAGGCCGGACGCAATCCCGCCTGGCTGGGGGACGCCGATCTGGTGCTGCCGGCGCTCATATTCTGGGGCTTCCCGTGGATCGGCATCATCGGCGTGCTCATCTACCTGTCCGGCTTGGAGAAGATACCCCGGTCCGTCTACGAGTGCGCTGAGCTGGATGGCGTCGGCTGGTTCGGGAAGTTCCTTTTCATCGAGCTTCCGCTCATCGCGACTCAGGTGCGTATCAATCTGGTGCTGATGATCATCGGCGTCCTGAAGGGCTACGGCCTGATACTGGTCCTGCTGGGCGAGTCGGGAGGGCCCGGCGGGGCGGCCATGGTGCCCGGCCTCTACATGTACTACAACGCCTTCGTGAGGCGTGAGGCGGGCTACGCTTGCGCCATCGGCATCTTGCTGTTCTTCGTGATCCTTGTGCTGACGCTCATCAACAACAAGCTTGTGCGGGTGGAGAAATGAGCAGGCCGTCCGAAAGCCATGTGGCGCGCATACTCAAGCACGGCTACCTGTGGCTCATGCTGGCGCTCGTCTTCCTGCCCTTTTACGTCATGTTGGTCGTCAGCTTCAAAGACAACAAGCAGTTCTACAACCGGACGTGGCTGCCCACCTGGCCCCTTCATTGGGGGAACTGGGCGGAGGCATGGGACACCGTCGGCGTCTACATCGCCAACTCCGTTTTCCTGGCTGTGACGGCGACGTTGATCACCCTGGTGGTGGCCGTTCTGTCGGCCTACGTGTTCGGCCGCTACCGGTTGCCCTTCGGCGATCTGTTCTGGGCGGGCCTGATCGTCCTGATGCTCATGCCCGGCGTGGCGAACCTGATCCCCTTGTTCAATCTGATGCGACGGCTGAGCCTGCTCAACTCCCTCTTCGGGCTCTCGATCGTCACCGCGGCCGGCGGGCAGGTCTTCTGCCTCTACGTGCTGCGCAATTTCATAGAGGACATGCCGAAGGAGTTCTTCGAGTGCGCCCGGATCGACGGCGCCTCGCACCTGCAGCAGGTCATCCACGTCGTGATCCCGCAGTCCGGCGGGATCATCTCGGCGCTGGCGATCATGA
>Ga0114922_10000225_pt1 | contig 54030 bp, 51 predicted proteins | sample AartaG_FD_100975 | JGI IMG/M metagenome (GOLD analysis project Ga0114922, IMG submission 100975) | Deep subsurface microbial communities from Aarhus Bay to uncover new lineages of life (NeLLi) - Aarhus_00045 metaG | ecosystem: Environmental > Aquatic > Marine > Oceanic > Sediment | place...
CGAAGCACTGTACTATCCTCCTGTTGAAATCGCGGGCGCCCCGGTTACAGGGGCAACATGAGGTAAGTGTATGTTGGACGATAAGTTCAAAGTTGTCTTCTTAGTCGGATTCATTCTGGGATCCGCGATCAGAGCACGGTATACGCGGCCGTGCAGACGCAACAGAATATCAGCCAAGCGCGGGACAGTGCTGGATGCCCTGCTCGTGGCACTAGCTTCCGTTGGGTTGGCGATTCTGCCCCTCGTCTACTTGCTGACAAGCTGGTTGGATTTTGCGGATTATCACTTGCCGGCATGGGTCGGCTGGATCGGCGCTGGCGTCTTCGCCGTCGCGTTGTGGCTGCTCTGGAGGTCACACGTCGACCTCGGACTCAACTGGTCGGCAAAGCTGGAAATCAGGGAGGGACACTCGCTCGTGACCCGTGGCGTATATGGCCGCATCCGGCATCCGATGTACGCCGCGCACTGGTTATGGGCACTCGCTCAAGCGTTCCTGCTCCATAACTGGATCGCAGGTCCGGCCCTTTTGGTGTTGTTCCTTCCTCTGTACTTCCTGCGGGTCCCGCACGAGGAACAGCTGATGATTGACCAATTTGGAGAGGAGTACCGTCAGTACATGAACGGTACCGGACGAATCAATCCGCGTTGGAGGTAGATGCTCATAATGAGGCCGACCACAGCCGGTTAGGAGGGACATGTCCATGGGGAACTTCACACGACGGGATTTCGTGAGAGCTTTGGGTGCCGGCGCGGTGTCATTGACTGTCGGGCGGCGCTCAGCCGCCGCTGAAAGCGGAGGCGCTCGCGGCCGACCCAACATCGTGTTCATCTATCCGGACGACCACGCCTATCAGGCGATCAGCGCATACGGCGGGCGGCTGGCCAAGGTGGCGCCCACGCCGAACATAGATCGGATTGCCGACCAAGGCATGCTCTTCCGCAACAGTTTCGTCACCAACTCCATCTGCGCGCCCTGCCGAGCTGCGATCTTAACGGGGAAGCACAGCCATCTGAACGGTGTCAGGGTTAACGGCGACCGGTTCGACGACAGCCAGCCGACGTTCCCGAAGCTCCTGCAACAGGCCGGCTATCAGACGGCGATCTTCGGTAAGTGGCATCTGCGAAGCGACCCTACCGGCTTCGACTTCTGGAACGTGCTGCCGGGCCAGGGACATTACTACAACCCCGAGTTTCTCACGCCGTGGGGCACTGAACAGGTTCACGGGTACGTGACGGATATCATCACGGAGAACGCGCTGCGTTGGCTGCGAAAGAACCGCGATGAAAACAAGCCTTTCCTGCTCATGGTCCAGCATAAAGCGCCGCACCGGGAATGGGAGCCGGCACTCGACCACCTGACCACGTTCGACGATGTGACTATCCCCGAACCGGACACCCTGTTCGACAGCTATGAAGGTCGCGGGTCTGCCGCGAAGAAACAGGATATGACGATAGCCGATACGATGCGGCTCGATACGGACCTCAAAGTCTGGCCCGAGGAACCGCCGGACAGGGGAACCCGGGCGCGCACTTACGGCAGAATGTACGGAGACCAGCGAAAGATGTGGGACGCCGCCTACGGGCCAAAGAACGAGGCGTTCAGGAAAGCTGAACTCGAGGGCGAAGAGCTCGTCCGGTGGAAGTACCAGCGTTACATGAAGGATTATCTGCGGTGCATAGCTTCCATTGACGATAACGTCGGTCGGCTGCTCGAGTACCTGGACGAAAGCGGGCTGGCCGACAACACGGTGGTCGTCTACTCCTCCGACCAGGGCTTCTACCTGGGCGAACACGGCTGGTTCGACAAACGCTTCATGTATGAAGAATCGTTGCGAACGCCGTTGGTGGTCCGCTGGCCGGGGGTGATCCGGCCGGGATCGGAGTCCACGGGACTCGTGCAGAACCTCGACATGGCCGAGACCTTCCTGGACATTGCAGGTGTTGAGGTCCCTTCGGATATGCAGGGCAGGAGCTTGGTGCTGCTCATGAAAGGACAGACGCCGGCCGACTGGCGCAAATCCATCTACTACCAGTACTACGAAGGGGAAGGGGCCGTCCATAACGTCTACAAACACTACGGGGTGCGCACAGACCGGTACAAGCTCATCTACTTCTACACTCTCGACGAGTGGGAGTTCTACGATCTTGAGAAAGATCCGAACGAGATGCGAAGTCAGTCCGACAATCCGGAGTACGCCGCGATAATAAGAGAGATGAAGGCCGAGTTGAAGAGGCTTCGGAAGCAATACAAGGTGCCGGACGAAGATAGCGCGTGATGTAGGGAGAGAGCCTATGAGCGTGCGCATTTTTCAAGTTGACGCATTCACGGACGAACCGTTCAGGGGTAATCCGGCCGCGGTTTGCATTCTGCGCGGGCAACTCGTGGATTAGCGGGCAACCGTCTAATGCCATTTGACACACAGCTCGAAGCCCTGTAATATCGTTCTGTTGCGACCTTCACGGAATGACGTGAACAACGGTCGGCACAGATTGGAGATGCGATGACGCAAAAGGACTTCATGAACGCCGTAGCCAACGGAAAGTCCGACGTTGTGCAGGCCTTCTTGAATACGCTCGCTGAATTGGGAGCTGAATACTGCGTCGTTGGTGGATTGGCGGTGAACGCGTACGTCGAGCCTGTCGTCAGTCTTGACCTTGATGTGGTGATCGCCGCCAAGGACATGGAGAAAGCGTGCGAGGCGGTCGCGAAGGAGTTCTCGATTGAGCGATTCCCGCACAGCGTGAACCTTACCAGCGGTCAGTCGGACCTCAGGATACAATTGCAGACCGACGCGCGCTACCAGTCTTTCCTCTCCAGCGCAACTGAACGAGACGTCTTAGGATACCAGATGAGGGTGGCAGCGCTTGAGGACGTGCTCCAGGGCAAGATCTGGGCATACTCCGATGAACAGAGACGGATGAGCAAGAGACAGAAGGACTTGGCGGATATCCTGCGCATAGTCGAAGCGTATCCAGCCCTTGAGCAGAAGTTGCCAGCTTCGTTGCGTGAGATGCGCAAGTGACACGACGCCGCCTCCACCGCGAGAACATCCAGAACGCGCGAACGGGTCGTCCTGCAATTGGCTGAAGACAGGTTGACCCATGCCCTGGGATGTGGGATTTCGTGGGGATTGACGTACCTCGCGGATGTGTGGCATGATTAAGCAGGGCAATGGCTAACTGGTGCGAAAGGAGGTGTCAAGATGAGAAAGGCTCATGTGAGAATCCTCGCGTGTCTGACATTGGTGGCGATCCTTGCGTCCGGCTGCGAGACGCTGAAGAAACCGACGGTGATAGGTGCTCTTGCTGGAACTCTAGTCGGGGCAGGCGCCGGAGCTGGGATTGACCACGACAAGCGCGGACGCGGTGCCGCCATTGGCGGAGTCGCCGGTGGATTGGCCGGCGCCGGCATAGGGTACTACATCGAAAGGCAAAGACGAGATCTCGAACAGATCCCCGGCGCGGAGGTCAGCGTCGAGGAAGTGGATGGTCAACAGCAGCTCGTCGTCACGATGAAAAGCACGTTGCTCTTCGAGACCGATTCGGCAAACCTCACGTACGGTCGCGACTCGCTCGACCAGATTGCGGAAACGCTGAACAAGTACCCGGAATCCACCGTTATTGTGAAGGGACACACCGACAGCCGAGGCACCGAGGAGTACAACCAGCAGTTATCCGAACGTCGGGCTAACGCAGTCGGAAACTACCTTATTGCAGAACAGGTGGCCGCTTCGCGCATTACGGCGATCGGATTCGGCGAGAGTCTTCCGGTAGCCCCAAATGATACCGAGGAAGGCCGCCAGAGGAATCGCCGGGTCGAGATGGACATTGTACCTAATGAGGCTGCCGAGAGCGAGTAAGACCCTCTTGGACGCGCTCACATGGTTGCTCCGTTAGCAGTGTCTCCGGATTCCATGGGAGTCCTGCCTGCCGCGGAGGGTGTTATCTCGACAGCTATCTGACAGGCTGCTATTGACAGAGAGACGATCATGGCCCTGGTCAAGTGCCCTGAATGCTCCAATGACATTTCAGATCAGGCCGTCAGTTGCCCGTCGTGCGGATACCCATGCAGAGACGCCGCGGCGGTAACCGAGTTCCGGGAATGGAGGATGCGTTTCAGGAGACGTCTTCTCACCTTCTGCCTGATTAGCTGCGCGGTGTGTCTCCCCATCGGTATTGCGCTCAAACTTCCCCTGGTATGGGTATTGTGCATCCTCGGGATAGTCGTCGCGAGCGCCAGGCTTGCCACGTTGAAGGTTTGAGCGTCGACGAGTAAGGCCCAGACGCCCCTGTGATGCGCCCTGCTCGTGCCGGTTTTGCAGATCCCTGAAGGTTTGGCTCAGGGCTTGCCTGTATCGATCACAAGTGACATATCACTCTTTCCCTTCCTTCGCAAGATTAGGTGAGACAAGATGATGGAATTTCGTCAACTTGACGGAATTCTGACAGTAAGTCCCCTGCCGGATTCCCAGATCTGGTAAATCCAGGTCGCGTCCGCCCAATATCTTGTACCCGGCCATCGATTCTACGGCTGGCGCAGTTCTTGCTCCTTTGTTAGCCGGACGCGATGTTCGTCCATTGAGAGAGGCTTGCAGAAGAAAAGGAGCTTGTGACCAATGAGCAATAGACGCAGCGGAAATGATCAGGGTTTGACATTGATTGAGGTCGTGCTGGCAGTCGCAGTGCTGACCATAGGTTTCATAATGTTGCTGGGGTCCATTCCCAGCATACATGGAACCATAAAGACGAACCGCGACACGGCACGGGCCGTACACCACGGCACAACTGTCATAGAGGAGATCAAGGCGCTGCCTTCCACGGCGCTCGCGAGTTACATTCCGCCGGTCATGGACGACCTCGGCACGGATGAGGCGATAACAGTACTCGTGTTTGACAACTCCGGCAACGAAGTTGTGTTACCGGCGGATTTCGGCGCAGTGGCTGCGGGCATGCCGGATCCTGTGGAGGTATGGGTCTTTATTCAGTGGACGGACACGTCCGGGCGGCCAAGGGCCACGACGGTCTCAACAAAGAAACGCTTGTCATAGTACACAGCCAGGAGGCGAGAAACTAATGCGAGAATTCAACAAAACGATGGCGGATAGTAAGAGTAAGCGTTCAAGGGGCGTGACGCTCGTGGAACTGATGATTGCTGCCGCCCTGTTCATCGTGGCATCAGGAACGATCTACACCGTGGCTCGCGCAACTTTTGCGAGTACGGCGTATCACGACGCGGAAATAGTCGCGCAGGAAGAGGCAAGGCGCGGGCTGCAATACATGGTTACAGAGCTGCGACAGGCGCGGCGGATGAGTCTCACAATGCAGACGCTCCCGAACGATATGCTCACATTTCAGATTCCCGAGGACGTTGACGGGAACGGTCTCCCAGTGGACGAGGGCGGATATCTTGAGAGTGCCGGCACCATCACATACACGCGCGACTTTAACGACATGAACGGCGATGGCCTAACCACGACGCAGCTTATCCGGGTGTACCAGGGCGGTGCTGGAATGGGTCCAATGGTCACGGTGCTCGCTAATGACATCATGCCCAACGAGGATGTGAACTGGGATGGAACACTCAATCCTGGTGAGGATTTGAACGCATCACGCATGCTCGAGAGAGGAATCTGGTTCGATTCGACTGGTTCTCTCATGCGCATAGTTGTGGATTGCCAGAAGACGGTCGGCGAAGGAGGCAGGCGCGTGTGGGCCACCGTGGCAACAAACGTGTCCCCCAGAAATTAGATGCGTGCCTGATTTGCCAGGAAAGGAGGCTTGAACATTATGATGAGCAAACGATACGACGAAGGAATCGCGCTGTTGGTCGCGATCGTGGTGATGATGGTCGGAGTGATGCTGATAGGCTCACTCAGTCTCCGAGGGATGAACAGCTACAGGACTACCACAGCGTACGCGTCCTTCGAAAAGGACATCTACGGGTGTGAGGCAGGTATTGCCGATGCTTCAAGGGAGCTTGAGCACGTCTATGACGGAATGGACAACGACGGCGACGGTTACGTGGATGAGGACGACGAGTTCGATGGGTACATCGGCACTGTGCTGTGGAGCCCTGCAGATGACGAAAACGAAGACGGCGTGCCGAGCTTCGGCGAAGAGGGTGTCGTGCCCGCTGTCATGGCTCCAAACACCGACAGCCAGACTGAGTATATTGCCTGGTCGCAGGAATGGGGCTCGGATGGTATCGACAATAACGGCGACGGAACCATTGATGAACCCTTCGAGGAGGATTATGTGAGGATCGTCAGTTCCGCGCACCGTGCGGGACAGGTTAGAATGGTCGAGGTCATCGCCATCAAGCAGAACGTCAACTGCTGGACGAACGCGATCTTCGGTGGCGCTGGCGCGGCAGGCGGCTGTATCAACGGCAACGTGAGTATACACGGCTCGGTCCACATACTCGGCGATCACATACCGGAAGGTGGCGAGGCAGTGGCCTCAATAGAGATGATCGGGACAAGTCTGATCAGTAACAACTACGCGGGGATGCCCGTCGACTTGAGCGACCGGATTCCGGGCCTGGATACAAGATCATTCCAGGGAGAGGATGTGGAGACGCTCGGCACGAGCCTCCGTGTCAGGAATGGTTATGTCTCGATGTCGGGGAGCGCTCACGTCGGCGAGCCGGATGCAATGGGCAACACCATCAAGGAGACCGTTGATGGCACGTACGTTACGGACGGATGGACCGGGAACTCCGTGACGCCGGACGGCGGCAGGGGCGATCCCGGGCAAGTATACTCCGACAACGGATGGGATGAACTGTATGACTTGGGCTCCAGGGTCACGTTCCCACGACTGAGCGACGCGTGGCGCGACCCTCTCACAGGGCAGACGGTGACCAATCCCGGTACCGGCATCCCCTACACGCACCAGGAGTATTTCACACAGGTGCTGGCCGACTCGGTCATTCCCGGCCCTATCGAAATCAATGTTGGCACCGATTACTACTACAACGCGTCGCGGCCGGGTGACTCCAACCCCGCAAGCCGGCTCCCGGGAGACGACTACATTTACTATGACTCCGGCACTGACACTATGGAGATCAACGGGCAGGTGGCGATCAACGGGGACTTCGACTTTGACTCGCTAGGCGTAAACAACACGATCAACTACACGGGCCGCGCGGCGGTTCTCGTCCTGGGTGACGTTGACATCGACGTCAACTTGTTCAGCGTCAACGCGGACGGGACGATAGACAATAGTTACCCGGCAGCCAACTGTCTCGGACTGATGTCGTCCGGCGAGGTGACAGTTGGTTTGGGCTCCCAGAGGACGCTGATGGGCGCGTTCTACGGCGAACAACAGGTTACCTCGGACAAACAGACGAGCACGGCAGGGACGTTCGTATCGGAGTACTTCAATATGGGCTCCCAAGTGCCGGACATCTATCAGATTCCTACCCTCGCTGCGAACTTGCCGTATGGTATGGTTGGCGCGTACCCCGTGTACGTGGTTGTGCAACGTAGTTGGCGGGAACTGGTCGTCACAGATTAGGAGGTTGGACCATGATGAGAGATCGAGCGCTTATCCGAGACATTGCTATCGCGGCAGCGATTCTGCTCTGCCTGGTAATAGCCGGCGTCGTCCGCGCGGTGCGACGACCTGCAGCGGAGGACGAGGCGACGGCTGTCTTAGCCGCAAACCCGACTAACCTCGATGGCGAGGTTCAACACGTGTTTGAGATCGGGAATAGGCTCGAACGAAAAACCAATCGCCAGGTCGCCCTGGACGCGATTGCGAGTCACAAGGCAAAGATCGCCGAGGACCCTGACCACCAGGAAGTTCCCGCCTATCAATTGGCGATAGCCAATTTGCACATCTTTAAGCTGGGCGATTACGAGTCCGCAGCATCCGAACTCGAGGAGCTCATCTCGAGCTCCCCCGAGAGCAACCTGCTCGCTCAAGCGTATGCGAAGCTCGGCAAGTGCTACGAAAACCTTGGCTGGCGGGGCGTGGCGGACAACACGTATAAGAAGATGGAGAGGCATTTCCCGGAAGGCTCGGGAAGCTGGGAGTATGCCCGGGCTAAGCGGCGCGGCGAGACTGACTACTAGCACTGTTGATAAGACAGAGCCTTCGTGTCTCGCTTGCTGGCCGTCTCCAACGGCGGCCAGCGTATCCTCAAGCCGTGCGCTCAGCCCCTCTACCTGAAGCAAGTTCCATTGCCAGCGAGGACCTTGTTGTTTCATTGCAACACAATACGTTGCGCAATGTCATCGAGGAAGGGTCCCTGTCCACAAGATTGAAGCTGGCGACACGGATGTAACCGGACGCGAACTCTTTATAGCACAAGCTTTTACACGCTCACGGACAGCCGCCAGCGCACCTGGCCGGAAATCGGCACAAAACTTGCTCCTAATAAAGGGAAGGGGTACGTGTATCTTCACGCCCCCCTTGAAAGATTGCACTGAGTGGGGGTGCAATCAGTCGGGTCTGGGTTCGAGCGAGAAAGAAGGGCTGTCTGATGTATAGAGTATATGGGATGTACAGAGTGGTGGCGGTTTCAATGTGTATTGCTTTGATGGGGACTATTCTATTCTGCGGCTCGGCGTCCGCCATCACGATCACGGCGCTCGACGAGACCGGAATATTGCAGCTAGTACCTACTGACACGGTTGGCCAAGGCCCTGCTGATGAGCCGGTGATTGGCAACGGCGTGCAGGGAGTTGGCGGTATTCCATTTTGGGCGGATGCCAACGGTGTGCCGAGTGACGATGACGACCCCATTATCCCGGGGGTGGCTTTCGACATTATCCTGGGCCCAGCCACCGACCATGACGGGAACTATAACCCGGGTGGCAGTGAACCTGGCGTTATTCCTGATATAGACGCGTTACTGATCACGGTAACCTTCGACGTGTCCGGCGGTGAGCTCCTCTTGCCGATCACTCTGGCCGAGGGTCTTGATTCCGCGACGCTCGGCGTAGGCAACTTCTTCGACTTATCGGATCTGGGGTTTGCGTCCGGCGGCGGGGGCGACTCTTTCAACCCGGCAGACGACGATCTTGTCGGCGCCTTCCTCCTCACCGGGGAGGATTTCAATGCCGGCGTTCACACTGATATTGGCGACTACATCCTCACCGTCCCCGGTTGGAGCTCGGACTACAATTACCTGTACCGCATTGACCTGTTCGGCGTCGACCTTGACTACGAATATTCCAGCCCGCTCGGCGGCGGAGAGATCGTCGCGGGAAGCGCAAACTCCTCAGGTGGATATCTAGTCCCGGAGCCAGGGTCGCTAATGATTATTGGGGGCCTGGTCCTGGGTATTGCTAGCAAGAGGCGGACCATCTCTAAGAAGTAAGTAGTACCGTTGCAAGATAGCCGCGAAGCTGTTGGAAAAGGCCCGGTCGCGAGACCGGGCCTTTCCTTATAAACCGTGCCAGCAAACTCTCCATGAGCAAGTCCATGGCTCTCGATATCTATGGCCAACCCAATCGAGCTCCCGGTTACCCGATGGACGATCGAGACGAGCGGACTCCCGTCGGTTGTCGGAGCAGCCACGCCATCGTCAAAGCGCGAGTCCTACTCTTTTGATGCGTCCTTTGGCTTTGTTTCGCCGAGCCGTTCCGTGAGGCGCTCAGCCACTTCTCCCTCAAAATGGACTGTACGGGTCGGGAAGGCAATTGAGAGTCCCATGTCGCAGAGCGTGCGCATGACAGCCAGGTTGATCCGCTCCTTGGTCGCAACGTGGTCTGCAAAAGCAACGTCTTTTGTGAAATAGTAAACCAGAATATTGAGGCTCGAATCGCCGAATTCCGTAAATCGGATGACGATGAATTTTTTGTCCACACCCTCATCGTTCTGCACAATTTCGCGTATTGCGGCAACGGCCTGTTCCATTTGCTCGGCACTGGTCTCGTAAGTCACTCCTACGGTTTGGTACACCCGTCGTTTGGGCATCTTGGACCAATTGTCGATGGTCGCGTCAGCCACCGTTTTGTTCGGAATCGAGACGAGCGTCGCCGGGAAGGTCCGGATGCGCGTGGAGCGGAAGCCGATATCCTCGACGATGCCCTCGACATCGCTTAGTTTGATCCAATCTCCCACAGTGAAAGGTCGATCGAGGAAGATGAAGATCGAGCCGAAAAAGTTCGCCAACGTGTCTTGCAGCGCCAGAGCTACTGCGAGCCCCCCGATGCCGAGTCCCGCCAGAAGACTAGACACACTGTAGCCAAGTAGCTGAATAACCCACACAAAGCCTACGAGCCCAATCGTGGCTTTGAACGCCTTACTAAGCAGCGGGATCAGTTGGTCGTCGAGCTTCGACTCGGTACGTTCGGCGAGTTTTCCGAGATAGTATATGCCTACGTCAACCACTCGGAACAGGAACCACACAATGTCGGCAGCCACAAGAACTTTCAGCGCGCCGAACACGAAGCCTGCCACATCGGGCTTCTCCGGCAGCGGCAGGACAGCAAAGGCAGCGTACACGCCCCCGATAAGAAACAGGTATCCCACGGGTTTACTGGCTGCTGTGGCGATTAGGTTGTCAAACGCGAACGGCGTCTTTTCAGTAAGCGGGATGATCTTCTTTTCAAAGACGAAGTCGGATATTTTTTTCAGGACCAAACCGAGCAGGACAAAAATGAACGCCGCGATGAATTGCCAAACGGCAACTCCTAGAACCTTCACCTGCGCCCACTGCGGAAGGCGCTCTGAAACGAACTGCTCGATGTTAACGACAGCAGCATCAGACTTGGTGATCTCACTCGCTTCCTCTCCCTCTGCCGCGTAGACTGCCGCGCCAAGCTGCAGCACAAACACAGTCACGAGAATCGCGGCCAACAGTACGCGATTGACAAGCACATATCGAGATTTGGTGATCATATTTGCCTCTCTCCTTGTTGTCTCTTGATATATTCAGCCAGATCAGATGCAGCCGCCTCTCGCGCCCAAGGGGATTTAGGAGAACGGGATCGCCCCGAAGCGAGCATGCGTCCACTGCTGGGAACCTCCGCCGTCCGGCAGGACGGCTACTGGCCGCCAGATCGTCCGCTTCTCTTGTGTTTGACCTTCACCAACCGGTAGCGTTTGGTGCCGAGACGGTACTGAGCGCACTTGTTCACAAGCAGATCAGGGTTAGTGTCTCGATTGACGCCCGCCAGGACGTCGTCACCCTCTTTGAGGTTGCGGTCCGAGGCCGTGCTCTGAGGGAGCGGCGCGGCGCGGCGGATCAGGTCCAGCGACGCGTGGTCTATCGCGACGATGTCGTCCGATGCGAGTATGCCCTGGTCGGCGACAACGGCGTTATCGGCCACCGGCATACAGTCGCACTCCGGCTGGACATCCATCACGAAGTTGAAATAGACAACCTTGTTCTTATCGAAGGTCTTCAGCGCGGCCCTCACCGATTCGGCCATGCCCAGCTGGAATTCCTCCTGCTTCATGGTGCTGACAAGCGCGCCGGTCGGACACACTCTCGCGCACCGCAAGCACAGCCAGCACAGGTTGGTGTCGCGCACGACCTTCTTACCGACGATCTTGATAGCACCCAGAGGACATACCGCCTCGCAGTTACCGCACAGCGTGCAAACGGATTTGTCCCATCGGAGAGACCTCTGGTACACAGCGTGCATCCGACCGCGCGTATACCGCGTGCTGCCGCTCCTGTCCCGCGAGCAGACCGCGCCCATGGCCAGGTTCTTCATCGCACCCGCATAACCTGCCTCGATATGTCCCTTGCAGTGTGACACAACAACCATAGCGGGCGCGTCGTGTATAGCTGAGGCTATTTTCGTCTTACCAAGCAGCGGCCCCGCCTTGACGACGACCCCGTCCCGACCGTACATGCCGTCCGCAAGCACAACCGGCACACCGAGTGAAGAGTGGTTTATCCCCAGGCGGTTGGCCTGATCGAGATACTCCCACCCCATCATGCGCACCGAGTCGGTGACAAACGGTTTTCCGCCAACATCCCTTACGGCATCCGCGATTATTCTGAGGAAGTTGGGGCGTATGACACGAAAACAGCCCGGGGAACCCAAGTGGGTTTTGATCGCAACATACTCACCCGGTTCGATGTACCGGGAAAGGTTCATACGTGCGACGAGTTCTTCGAGTTTGGCCGGAACCGAGTGACGATAATTCCACGATTTTGCCCTTGAATCCGCAAAATAGACGACGGATTCCTTCTGTTGGCTGACCTTTGCCATAGATCTCTAGTCCTCCTCCGCTACCGCCCGCTGCGCCTGCGTCCTGCATAGGGGTTGGCCGGCACTAGGGGTGAGGCATGCCTCACCCCTCCATCCTGAGCTGACACGCCCACGCTCAGGCCGTACCCATCCTCTTCTTCGAAGGGACAGAGACGATTCCCTGAACGCGGCGTCCTTGGCACTCACCAGTCGGACCAGCCGGCCGGCAAGCCCGCTGAATCTATCTAACCTTCAGTGAAACGTGATTCCGGAGGCATTACAGCAAGAATCGCCTCCGCAGGTTTTCGACCCGCATTGTAGTACCTGTGCGGAAGCGTATTCTCGTAGTGCAGAGAATCGCCCGGTCTCAGATTGTACTTCTTATCGACCAGCTCGACCTCAACGTCGCCTGAAAGCACGAGAATGAGAGTCTCGCCGCTGGAGATCTTCTTACTCGGCGGTTCCGCGCCGGTCTTCAAACTGAGTATGCCGACTTCCATTCTCGGGTTCGCGTTAAGACAGTCGGTCAGAAGTTCGAGTTTCGTCTTCTTGTCCTTGGAAACGACGACTTGTCGCTCCTCCGGCGTAACTACCCTGCCGCCGCTGTCGGCTTCTCCAAAGAGCTCGTTCAGGCTGCAATCAAGCGCTCCGCACAGCGCGCCTATCCTATCCAGCGTCGGTATGGACGCGCCGCGCTCCATCCGCGAAAGATAGCTCGGCGAACAGTTTATCTTCTCGGCAAGCTGTTCGAGGGTCATATGACGCCCTCGCCTGAGTTCCTTGATCTGGTACCCCACGTCTTTATCTGGAGTTTGCTTCTGTTTCATGATCGGTATCTTACCTACCTTTCTTCTCGGTGTCGAACCTGCTCGTCATCCCTCATTCAGTGGCTTCGGGACGACGACTTATCCGCACCGGCTCGCTCTGCCAACATCATTCCGGACAACCATACAAACACGCGTCAGTACCTTCTCTCGAACAGTTCAGGTGCGGGCGGCGTCGAGCATATCAACACCTTTGTGTCCTCATTCGAACTGTTGAAGTAACTGTGCGGTATCACCGTCTGGAAATGTATGGCATCTCCTTCCGACAGACTGTGTCGTACAGTGCCCAGCTCGACGTCAAGCCGACCCGAGAGAACGTACAGCAACAACTCTCCGTTGCGCGAGTCTCTCGGTGTTGCCTGCGCTCGAGGCTCGATACTGAGGATACCGGCCTCGAAGCGCGGGTTGCCGGTCACACAGTCTGTCAGGAGCTCAAGGCTACCCTTCCTATCCGGGGAAAATATGATCTTTCTATCACCCGGTTTCAAGGGCTCCGACGGGGTGCGTTCCGGACGGCGCCACAAGGTCGATATGTCGCACTTGAACACTTTGCACAAGCCAACAAGCCGGCTCTGCGTTGGGGCCGACACGTCGCGCTCCAGTCGCGACAAGTAACTCGGCGAACAGCCTATCTGCTCGGCGAGGTCCTCCAGTGTCAACCCGTGTCTCTTGCGCAACTCTCTGATCCGGGCGCCTATTCGCGTCTCCTGTTTGCGTCTTCCCTTGCGCCTCTTCTGAGGTTGTTCGGTTTGTGTAACACCCACTCTACATCTCCTCCCCTTGCTGCTATGCTACGGTTCACCAATCCCCGGCCTGCCATCATCCCGGCCAGCGCAGCCTCTGTCTCCGAGACTCACGACGTCAGCATGTCTCAAATCATCTGCCGAGGAACACAACGCTCACACCAGGGCAACCTGCCTAATCGGGCCCTCTACACGACGATGCCAGAGTAGACTGAACCCGCACTATCACGGCCTGCGCGTTGGGCTGAATAAGAACCACGTTGCGAGAACTGTTTGCCAACCCTCCGTGCAGCCACCCGGAAAGAGTCTATCGCACCACTGAACTTATCTCGTTACTGCCCTTGGTGGGCGAGGAGGGATTCGAACCCTCAAGGTCTTTAAGACCGACGGATTTTAAGTCCGTCGTGTATACCATTCCACCACTCGCCCCCCGACTTGAGGCGAGACGGTCAGTGCTTGGACAACTCGAACCGGGCCGTACCGTCCAGGAGCGGATCATGGTACCGGTTGCTCTAATCGGAACTCTGGAGGCGGCACCCGGATTCGAACCGGGGAATAAAGGTTTTGCAGACCTCTGCCTTACCACTTGGCTATGCCGCCCTTTTTTCGGAGTCCGACGACTCATGCTACTACAAATTGACCCCTTTGTCAAGCTGTTGACACAACCGCGCACCCGCCAACGATCCGACGGTGCGTACCGCTTAAAACCTCCTCATCATGACTCTCTCCTGAAACGCAGGCGGCTCAGTGACCTGCTGAAAAGAGGGGTCTTCTCTGTCGAATCGCCCTATTGCGGTGCCGTCACGCTCGACGTGCTGCACACTTGACCTGAACCAGTTTCAAGCGTATCATTTGCTCATCGTCGGACGACATGGGCTGAGTATGTCTCATCTGCATAGACGCATACAAGTAAGGAGGAGTAATGGCTCGGAAGTTCTATGAGCAAGCAGAACTGAGGTTCGAGTGCCAGGAATGCGGTAAGTGTTGTACAACGTGGTACGGAGACGTGTTTCTCCACGACGAAGACATACCCCGAATAAGCGAGAAGTTGGGGATGGACGAGGAAGCGTTCAAGAAGCGGCATGTGACACAGGATTCGCGCGGAAGGACCATAGTCAAGCTTCTGCCTAATGGATACTGCCCGTTCTACCGCGACGGCTGCACAATTCACGCGGTCAAACCGGCCACCTGTCTGAGCTGGCCTTTCTGGGACTACGTGACCGTCTCGGAAGAGGGCTGGAACCGAGCCGGAAAGCTCTGCCCCGGTGTCGGCAAGGGACGAGTCTACAGCCCCGAGGAGGTTGCGTCTATGCGCCGTTTCAGCCCACCGTAGCCATACCGCGCCGACCGACAAAAAGACTCATTGAACTGTCACCCACCGTCGCGCAACGCGTCAAGCAGTTTCAGCGCGCCGGTCTTGCCGTATTCGCCCACCTCGAGCACGGGACCCACGCAGGAAGGACATCCCCATTCGCAAGAGCAGTGCTGTATCAGCTCACGCGCTGACTCACAGAGCTGGCTGTGGTTCGTGAACATCTTCTCGCTGTACCCGACGCCGCCGGGATAACAGTCGTACAGGTAGATCGCCGGTTTCTCGGTGAACGGGTCGGCGACGCGCGGCTGCGCGCGAATGTCGCTCGGGTCGCACATGATCAATACCGGCGCAACGCTGCCGAGCACGTTCGCAAGCGCTTGCAGGCTCTTGGCGACATCTATGTTGAGCTGTTTCAACTCGGCTATCGCAGCTTCCGCGAATTCCACCCAGTATCCCCTCGTGTGCATCGTCGTCTCGGGAAGGTGTATTCTACCGTCGCCGATGTTCTCGTACGTACCGAACTTGATCTTCTTGTACATCGTGGGCTGCCACGTGACGCTCACGCCGCCCTCCGCCTTTTGCCCGTCGGCGAGCAACGTTTCCCTCTCGACGTTGAGAACTCGAACCGTGACCTTGATCTCGGCGTCCGTGTAATAGTCAACGTCAACCTCTTTGGCGTACGCTTTCTTGTCATCAAGATCGAGCCGCTCAATGGTGAACTGACGGCCCCCGTGAAGGTAGATGGCTCCCTCGTGCACCAGCGCCGGCGCGCTGAAATAGTCCACCTCGCCTATAACATCGGCCTTATCCGTAGTGTTGACCACCACCACGTTTTCCGGACATGCGGTACGCAGACTGACGTTCTCTGCGGGATAGCTCTCGGTCATCCAGTGCCATCTTTTACGCACGTGTCTGAGCACGCCGTGCCCTTCCAGATACGACAGTATCTGTTGGGTGCTTGTCTCGTCCAGACCGAACACCTCTCCGTCCTCGAACGGCAGCTCGAAAGCCGCACACTTGATATGGTTCATCAGTATGAACTGGTTGTTCGGGTCAATTATCCCGTGCTCGGGCGATTGGCCGAAAAAATAGTCCGGATGACCTATCATGTACTGGTCGATCGGCGCGCTCGACGCGACGAGAATCGCCATGGAAACGTCGGTACGCCGGCCGGCCCTGCCTGCCTGCTGCCACGTGCTGGCTATCGTGCCCGGGTATCCCGCGATAACGCACGCATCCAGCGAACCGATATCGATGCCGAGCTCCAGCGCGTTTGTGCTCACGACGGTCATGATCTCGCCGTCGCGCAAACCTTTCTCGATCTCGCGCCGTTCCAAAGGCAGGTACCCGCCTCGATACCCGCGGACAAGCTTCTCGGCCTTACGGAGCTTCCTGACGGCCTCTCGCAACGACGTCAGAAGTATCTCAACGCGCAACCGGCTCCTGGCGAATACTATCGTCTGAATATCGTCGAACAGGAACCGTCTGGCGAGGTCGCTCGCCTGCTGAACAACCCACCGGCGAATCCCAAGTTCCTTGTTCACAACCGGCGGGTTGAACAGGACAAAATGCTTCCTTCCCGAAGGTGCACCGTTGTCGTCGATCAGAAAAACCTCGTCACCGACAGCCTTCTCGGCAAGTTCTCGGGGATTGGCTATCGTGGCCGAGCACATGATGAACTGCGGGCTCGAACCGTAGAACTTGCACACGCGCTTCAGCCTTCGCACGACGTTGGCGAGGTGGCTCCCAAACACCCCGCGATAATGGTGAATCTCGTCTATTACAACGAACCGCAGATTCTCAAACAGTTTGAGCCACAACGTATGGTGCGGCAGTATGCCCGTGTGAAGCATGTCGGGATTCGTAAGAACAATATGACCCGCCTGTCGGATAGCTTTTCGAGCGGATGTCGGCGTGTCTCCGTCAAACGTGTACGTGCCTATCTTCACCCCCAGCGCGGTGATAAGACCGTGCAACTCGTTCAACTGGTCCTGCGCGAGCGCCTTAGTGGGAAACAGGTACAGCGCACGCGCCTTCTTCTTGGTCATCACCGTGTGCAGCACCGGTACGTTGTAGCACAACGTCTTGCCCGAAGCCGTCGGCGTCACTACAACGACGTTTTTCCCCTCGGCAACAGCGTCAAAAGCCTGCCGTTGATGCGTGAAAAGGTCGTGCACACCCTCTTTCGCCAGAGCCCTGATGAGCTTCTTATCCAATCCGGGAGGGAACCCGGCATACCGGGCAGGTCGTTCCTCGATCTCTCTCCATTCGGTGACGTTGCGCATGAACTTGGGGTCGTTGCGGAGTTTTTCGACGACTTGTTCAAGCGTCACTGTGAACACTCCCTTTCGCGTCCCGGCGCAACTTCCGGCTCCTACTTGTCGAGAATCGCGACTATTCTCGGCAGACTTTCCACCTTTCTCGCAGCCGCTCGATCCAACACGCGCGTAACGACCAGCGCCAGCCCGAGAAGGATGACGGCTCCAATTATCGCGAATACATCGGCTCTGTCTTTCCCGAACAAGATGCCCGCGAGATAACTTCCCGATATGGCTCCGACGACAAGCGCCGCCGCAGGCATCCCGTACAGTAACAGAGAGTTCTTGACAAGCCGAGCCGGCTCTATTGCCACAACAACACGCTGCCCTTGGCCGGCACCGACCGGGTTAGCCACCTCAAGCAGACTGAACGTCTCACCGAACGGCCGGCATAGCGCTTTCGCAGAACAGTGCTTACACACCGAACCACGCTCCACCCGGATTTTCGCGCGGTCGCCGTGAGACTCAACAACAGTGCCCTCTTCCTGCACGCGGTATCGTTTCTCCCTAACGTAGGGACGCCGATTGCTGCGTCCGGATCCGCGCTCTATCGGCGATCAGTCTGTCCGCCCAACGCCCTGCAACACTTTGTCACGGGCCCGATCCAGCCCTCCACCGATTGAGTGCCACCGCCACATCACCGGTGTCCGGATCGCCGCCGAGAAGTCTCATGTCCCGCTCAGCCACGCCGCTTTTCGCCAAAGGTTCTATTATGTCCCTCTCGATGTCAGGGACGTAGGATCTCACGAGGGTGCACGTACCCTCCACCGTCCACTTGCGGATCTCAGCCGGCACGAGCAGCGACTGCCCCCTGCGCATCTGCATCTCATCTCCGTCCCAGACCAACCGTGGATCTCCGTCCACAAAGAACAGAATTGAAAAGGAACGTCCGGCACTTTCCTGGCAGTGAGCATCAGCTATCTCGAGCAGCTCCGTCGCGAAATACCTGCACGCGGCGAGTACAGTCCTTCTGTTCCGCCCCTCTTCCAGAGTAATCCGCGGAAGGCCCTCCGAGCAAGGTCGCTCGAAATCAATCGCTTGCAGCGCCTTCTCCAGGTGGGTTTCGCGCGGGTTGCCGTCAGCTCCCACTCGACCCCAGTCATATACCCGGTAAGTGAGGTCGGAGTTCTCCTGTATTTCAACCAGCACAATACCCGCGCCGAGCGCGTGAACCGAACCCGCCGGTATGAGAAACGAATCCCCGGCTTTCACGTCTACGTAGTCCAGACACTGCTCGAACCGGCCGGTCCGTATTGCCTCCACGAAATCCGCTTTCGTGATACCCGGCCGCAGATCGAGCATGATTTGGGCGCCCTCGCTCGCGGCCAGCACGTACCACATCTCCGTCTTGCCCGGGTCCGGCTCCGCCAGCTCCTGCGCCAGCTCGTCCGTGGGATGTACCTGAACGGATAGCCTATCCTGCGCGTCAATTACCTTGAAAAGAAGCGGAAACCTACCCTTTGCCAGAGGACACTTCCCGACGAGCCTCTCGCCATAACGTTCAACGAGTTCCGCGAGAGTGAATCCTTTCAGCGCGCCTTCCGCCACGACGCTCTGATCGCCGTCCCGATCAGATATCTCCCACGACTCGCCAACCAACGCATCGGGGGCCGCCACCTTGTTAAACAGTTCAGCGAGGTTTTTCCCGCCCCATATTTTCTCCTGCAGGATTTCCTCGAACCTGAGTGGATAAAGAGAGCCCATCGGGATATAATCTCTCGCGTTCCCTGAACCGCGCACCATCGTCGCACGACGACTTATTGTACCAGAAGGGTATGCGTATCGCAATAACTGCTGCGTGGTGGGGACTTGTCGGCGGCGGTTCCAAAACCTGCCCGTAAGCACCTAGAACGTCCGCCTCATTAGCCGGGCAATTCCACAACTCAGTCTATTCGACCACAGGTGACTCGAAACTCGAGTCCGCCTGCATATCTTGCGCGCCCGGCTGGGTCTGATCGTATGGGACTGCTCCATCCAGATCAGCATCGACGGATTCCAAAGCGTTCCGCCGGCCAACATAGTGGCCAAGCAAGAAGACTCCCGTCAGTACAGCCACCAGCAGGACGATCTTCGCTGTAGTCTTCAGCGCGCGTTTCGCTGATTGACGAAACTTCTTGGAGGCGAGCTTGCTCCGTTCAGGTTCCACGACTGCCACGATAACCGTGACATTATCCGGGGCACCCCGCTCGTTAGCCTTGCGCACGAGTCTTTCCGCGGCCTCTTGCGCGTCCTCAGCCTCATTGCAGATGGCAAGTATCTCTTTGGATTTGACCGTGTTCGACAGCCCGTCGGTACAGGAGACCAGGATATCACCCTTAGACAGCTTCTTCTCGTACGTGTCGACCTGCGCTTCGGGGCGGGTTCCGAGCGTGCGCGTGACCACGTGTCTTCGCGGGTCGCGCTTCGCCTCTTCACGCGTCATCAGGCCCATCTTCACCTGCTCTTCCACCCACGAGTGGTCCTCTGTGACCAACTGTATTTGCTCCCCTCTAATAAGATATGAGCGTGAGTCTCCTACGTGACAGTAGTATGCCGTATCTCCCTCGACAAACACCGTGGTCAAGGTCGTGCCCATCGGCCTGAAGTACCCTTTCAAACCGCGATTGGCATTGTTTATCTGCGTGTTAGCCTTATGAGCGGTACTTGTTAGGAGCTTGAGCGGACTCTCCGATCTATTGCGGTCCGTCGTCAAGAAATCCTTCATGATTGTGACGGCGAGTTTGCTGGCGACATCCCCGGCAAAATGGCCGCCCAGACCATCCGCCACCACCAGAAGACCGCCGTCCTTAAGATCCGGCACACCCGAGTCGCCCGGCAGATACACCGCGTAGTGGTCCTCGTTGGCTTCTTTGCGTTGTCCTCTATCACTTTCTGCTCCAACTTCAAGTCTCATACTCACCTTCCTTGTCAGCGGCGCAAAGTGCGCCGGTCCGTTCCGAAACTCAATCAGCCAGACTCAAGTCTGAACAAGCTTCTTGAAGTACTCAATAGTTGCGGCAAGCCCCTCACGGAGGGTTACCTTCGGTTCCCAGCCCAAAACCTCTCTCGCTTTGGATATGTTCGGGCACCTCACTTTCGGATCATCGGCGGTCAGGAACGGTCTGTAATCGACAACGCTATCGCTCCCCGTCATCTCTTTGACAAGCGCCGCCAGTTCGCCGACGCTCATCTCCTTCGGATTACCTATATTGACCGGCTCCGTCTCTTCCGACAACAGCAGACTATAGAGACCGTCAACCTGGTCCGACACGTAGCAGAAACTCCGAGTCTGCGTTCCGTCCCCGTATACGGTGATGGGCTTGCCCGTCAACGCCTGCACGATAAAGTTCGATACCACGCGACCGTCCTTCGCACGCATGCGCGGCCCATACGTGTTGAAAATCCTGGCGATACGCGTGTCCACACCGTGGACCCGCTGATACCCCATCGTCATGGCTTCCCCGAACCGTTTCGCCTCGTCGTAACAGGAGCGTTGTCCCGTCGGATTGACGTGACCCCAGTATTTCTCGTCCTGCGGGTTGACCTGTGGATCACCGTACACCTCCGACGTAGAGGCGAACAGGTACCGCGCCCCCTTCTCCATGGCGAGGCCAAGAGTCTTGTGCGCTCCGAGAGAGCCAACCTTCAGCGTCTGAATCGGTTTCTCGATGTAGTCCACCGGGCTCGCCGGCGAAGCGAAATGCAGAACGCAGTTAACCTCGCCGTCCACATAGATGTGGTTGGTCACGTCGTGTTTCACGAAAAGAAACCGTTCGTGCCCCATCAGATGGACTATGTTATCAGTGGTGCCTGTGACCAGATTATCCAGCGCGATGACCTCGTATCCCTCTGCGACAAGCTTGTCGCAGAGATGAGACCCAAGGAATCCCGCACCGCCCGTTATCAGCACTCTCGGCATGACAAAAACCTCAGCTGTTACCAGTGCTCATTCGCAAAAAGAACGCGTAAGGAGACTGGCCGCACCACCAGCGCTATATTACGTTCCGACAACTCTCTGAGCCCGCTCGACGCGCAACGCACGCACCCCTCACCATATACCGCATGGACAAGCTCGCGCCCATGCACCCTTAGAAACGGAAAAGACAACGCCGGTCGGAGTGAGGCTCAACGCACCGCGCCACCGAATTATATTCGCCGCGCACACGCTTGTCAAGGACTCTTCGAAGTCCCTGTTCATTAAGTGCGGTATCCTCAAACGTATCGCCCTCTGCATCTCGCCTTTTACCTGCTCAGCAGGTTTGGCAAAAGAGCCGTGCGGACGCGGCAATCTCAACGGGTGCCACATCTTTGCAGTACTTGAAGAACACGGGGCAGAACTTGGGACGACTCGGTCGTTGGCCAACCGGGGTTGAATTTTTCGGTGGTTCGTTGTAACATGTCAATCCGGGAGAGGGGAATACCGAGGTCTTCGTGTTCGCAGGGGAGGCAACGATGGCACTTCGAGTAGGGTTCGTCGGGCTCGGCCGGATGATGGACGTCCACCTGAAGAATCTGTCCGCGATGAAGGACGTTAAGATGGTGGCGTTCTGCGATAAGAGGAAGAGTCTTGCGAACGCTGCCGCTCGACAGTACGGTGGCAAAGCATACTCGGATTCCTCCGAAATGTACAAACAGGAACGGCTCGACGCCGCCTACATTGCCGTACCGCCCGACGCCCATGGCGAAACGGAGACAGAAGCCTTGAAGCGCGGTGTGCATCTGTTCATCGAGGCACCGCTGGCGCTCGACAGAGATACAGCTCTGAGAATCGCCGACGCGGTGACTTCCTCGCAGTGCATTGTGAGCGTCGGATACCATTTGCGGTACTGCGATGTCGTGCAACGAGCCAGGCGCGTGCCCGGCGGACGGAAACCGTCGTTGATACTCGGTTGGTGGTTGGGAGGCCTCCCCAACGCCGACTGGTGGGGGCGGAAACTGGTCTCCGGCGGACAGCTGCTGGAACGGACTACGCATATCTTTGATCTTGCCCGATACTTCGGCGGGGAGGTAAACCGCGTCTACTCTTCGGCCGCGGCGGGATTGATGAAGGCACCAAAAGATTTCACGGTCGAGGATAGTGCGACCGTCACACTACTGTTCGACAACGGAGCTATCGGGAACATAAGCTCGACGTGCATTCATTCCGGGTTCTCAAGAGTGGGGCTGCTGTGCATGTATAGGGATCTCTGTTTCGAATGCACTGGCGACACGCTGCGCGTTACCGACACCCAATGCGCCCACGAGTATGCAAGGAGCATTGATCCGTACCAGGTGGAGGACGAGGTCTTCGTGACGGCGGTGGCCAACGGTAGCCCCGTAGGAATTCGATCACCCTATGAAGACGCCCTCAAGACGCATCTGCTCGCCACGGCCGCTACCGAAGCCTTGATGGAAAATGGTTCCCGAGCCGTATAAGTCTAGCACGGTTGAACCGTATTCACTACCGTTTCTTCCGGCCAGTAGGTTCTGCTCGGACTCCCCTCTCATCGTTACTCCCACTTATTCCCTTTTGCTCCGCTTTGTTCCTTTCGAACATGTATGATAGTTGCCTTTCCATAAATCCCCACGCGATCTCACCGTTAAGTGGCGGAATGACATGACGTTCCGTCCACAATGTTACTTGACAGAGAGACAGATTTGTGCTAGTATACTACAATGTGGAGTGGTGAATACTGTCTTCGCCCCAAGATATAGGGTGGTTCTTCTGCGAATTCTTGGGGTGGTGTCCAGTATGCTGCCTGGTGGGTTAGGACAGAGATTATGGTCTTGGAAGAGGGCGAACAGAAGGACGTAGAGCGGCAGGAATCTCCCGAGGAGCCGCCGTCCGCACAAGAAGCTGTGCCGGACGAGAAAGCAGTATTGCCCGAGGAAAAGGCAGCTCTGTCAGGAGATGCGCTTTCAGCCAGTGAGGGGACTCCAGGGGAGCAGACCGAAACCGAGCCAGCGCTTTCTGAAGAGGAACAGGATCTTCTCGCATTAGCGAGCGGAGACGACGAGCAGGCTGAGACGCCTGACGAAATCGCTGAGGTCGAACCCTCCCTGACCGCTGTCGACCAGGAATCTGCCGGTGAAGAGACGGCCGGTGAATCGATCGAGGCGGAACCCTCCCGCGCCGACGAGGACGAAGAGGAACAGGCGCTTCCTGCAAGCCCGGACGAAGTCCCGAAACAGGCTGAAGCGCCCGAGGTTCCCGCGAAAACCGTTGAGATCCAACCCTCCCCCCCGACCGCTGGCGAGGAGGAAACGCTGCCACAGGCTCCTTCCGACACTGAGAAGACACCTGACGAACCGACCGAAACGCAACCTGCACCCTCAACAGAAGAACAGGAACTTCCTGCGAGTCTGGACGAAGATTTGCAGCAGGCCGAAGTGCCAAAGTTTGCCGAAGCGCCCAGAGACACCGCTGAGGAGGACGTAGGAGAGGAAGAAGGAAAGGACGGAGCCGAGGCGGAGGACGTCGAAGAACCTGCCGTTGGTGGTGTTCCCAAACGGCGGTTCGGGATCCCGCTACCCAGCCGTAAGACGACGACCTCGATAGCTGCCGGTCTCCTAGCCGGTATACTTGTCGCCGGATGGTTGACAGCCCACAGCACACGTCAGTCGAGAGACCTTGCGGAGATAGTCGAATCAGGCGGCGGCCTGCTTACACCTCTGGACATGGCAAAAAACCTGATGGAGGAAAACAAATACGCCTCCGCGCGGGATCTGCTCCAGCGGTTTGTCGACGCAACGCCGCAAAGCGCGGAACGCTCCGAGGGACTGTTTCTGCTGGCGGAAAGCATCCGGGCCCTTCAGAAGGCACATCCCACCGAGATCGGGTACACGGAGGCGCGTGAGACGTACAGGAAGGCGATGGACGCCGACCCGGCAAGTCCGCGCGTGCCCCGGGCGATCAGGAGCATCGCCGAGACATATCTCGCCGAAGAGATGCACGAGGAGGCGCGCAAGTCGCTCGAGGAGCTTGTCAGAAAACATCCGGACCTGACGGATATCGCGGATGTCGAGTTCAAGATCGCCGACACCTACTTCATGCAAAAAGACAGTCCCGCCGCGATACGAAAGCTGCGTGCGGTCATTGCCGATTACCCCGACTCGCCGGCGGTAACGCAAGCAAAGCTGCTTCTCGCAAGAACGTTCCAGCTTGAGCGCGAGTTCGACAGGGCGTCCAAGCTCTATGAAGACGTCCTGAGTGCGTTTCCACAGGACCACTTCGGCGCCGAGGCACAGGAACGGCTTGGGGACGTGGCGTTCGAGCGCAGCGACTACGTGAAAGCCGTTGCGCTATACAAGAAGCGTGTCGAAATGCCCGTGGCGGTAGAGGACAACGATCGCGTCTTGCTCAAACTTGCGCGTTCTCAGGCGGCGACCGGCGACTGGAGAGGCTGCGCCGGGACATGCCGAACCATGCTCAGCGTGGTCGAAGAGAGCGAGCTTGAACCGGAAATGGTGGTACAACTATGTCGCGCGGAACAAGAACAGGGTCGCATCGAAGCCGCAATACAGTATGCGTACGAGGGACATGCGAAGTTCCCCGAAAACGCCCTTCTTGTCAAGAACCTGGCTGGATTGTACTACGATAAAGGAGATTACGAAGAGGCCGCGCACCTTTATGATGAAGCCGTGCAGCTGGCCTCGGATGACCCGCAGGCGTGGTTCAGAGGAGGAGCGGCGCATTTTGAAGCGGGCGACCTCGAATCGAGCCACAGGAATTTACGCGAGCTCACAAAGCGGTTCCCGTCGGACGAACTGGCTTACGACGCGTATCTCAAACTTGCGGACATTTACCACCAGCGAGGCGATCCGGAAAGGGCGATAGACCTGCTCAGTTCGCGGCTGGATGACCATGTGGTCTCGGCTCGTCGTCGCCCAATCCTGTCGAAAATCGCCTCGATATACCTTGATCTCGGCTTGCCGGGACAGGCCGCCGACACGCATGCCAAGATGCTCGACGGCGTCGACGACAACGAGGTTTTCGCCCGGATGGGCATAGCCCGCTTGCAGGCGGAACGCTGGGATTTGGGGCTGAGCGCGATTGGAGAAGTCGACCGGTCCCGCGTAACAGACGAGCTCGCATACGACATGTTTGTCGAAATGGGCGTCGCGTTGCGCAGCTTCGGAAACTTGCCGGGCGCAATGGAGAACCTCGAGACCGCCGTGATGCAGTATCCTGCTCAGAGAGATGAGCGCGGTGTCAAGGTACTGCTGCGTACATATCTAGCCGCCAACAAGGTGACCGACGCGGCAAATCTCGTTGAAACGTTGGAAGGCTGGGCCTCCCGTGACGTAACGCGAGGCGCTCTCATGGCGCAGGTCAGGCTTATCTGGGGCGACAGCCTGTCCTCACGCGGCAGCCACGCAACCGCACTGGAACAGTTCACCAAGATTGCGAGCGAGGAGGACCTCCCCGACTCAATAAAGGAATGGGCGACCTACCAGAAGAGCAACAGCTACTTTCATTTATCTCGTTACGGCGAGTCCGCCGCCGCATACGAGGAGTTCTTGACCAGCTACCCTTCATCGTTGTGGAAAAACACCGCCCAAACAAAGCTCAATTTGGCAAAACTGGAAGTTAAACTCAGTGACAGGGAGCTCTGATCGTGTCAGAACAGGCGCTTGCAGCGTGTGCGAAGGAACTCGAGGCTAACCTCAACGCCGAGATGGCTCTGTACGAGCAGCTTCGCGAACTCGCGCGTGAGACCGAGCTGGCGGCACGACGCGCAGACAACGAGGCGGTCGCCGAGTTGATGACGCGCAAGAACGATGTTATCACCGAGCTGCGACGTGTGTCCGCAGCGACGGACAGTCTGAGACAGGATCTCGCCCGGCACCCCGATGTACCGGCCGATATACAGAGCAGGGTGTCGGAGGCGCTCGGGCGTACGGCAGGTGTGCTGGAGGAGTTGTTGGTCATTGAACGAGGAATCGAGCAACCTCTCAGGTCGATGATGGGCTCGACACAAGCGCAACTGTGGGAAGCCGCGCGTGGACGACGACTGATCGAGGGATACCGTCCAGCGCGCGTGACGGAACCTCGCTTTATGGACAAACGACGATGAGCGTGTCACTAACTGAAAACCTGGCCGCCGCCTTTGAGACGTTTAACGAGACTACACAGCGTCTCAAAGCGGCATACGATAAACTCCAGGAAGAACTCGCCCAACTGGACCGCGAACTGGAAGAAAAGAACCGCCAGTTGGTCCTGAAAGTGGACGAACTCAACCGCACCAAGAACTACCTCAACGATGTCCTTGAAGCCATGACTGACGGGGTCATCGCGGTTGACATTGACGGCAATATTACGACGTTCAACTCGGCGGCGCAGAGGATTACAGGTTTCGTGGCGAGCGAGGTTAAGGGGAGGCGCTGCAGCGAGGTTTTCGGCGACGGGTTCGGCGATCCGCCTCGGCTCGGAGTCTGCTTATCGCCACAGCCGCCTCACGTTGCGACCGAACTGCGGTCGAAGGCTGGCACCGCGGTACCGGTGAGCCAGAGCGTGGCCGTGCTGACCGACCGAGAAGGAAATGTGGTAGGCGCCGTCAAGGTGTTTCAAGACCTGAGTGAAGTGACGAAACTGCGAGAACAGGTACGCCAGAAGGACAGGCTGGCGGCGGTCGGACAGATGGCCGCCACCGTCGCGCACGAAATAAGAAATCCGCTCGGCGGAATTGAGGGGTTCGCGGCGCTGCTCGCCCGCGATATAGATCAAGATGACCCGCGCAGACGCCTTGTCGAGAAGATCCGTGCCGGCACGAGAAGCCTCAACCGGGTTGTGGGCGAACTGCTTGCCTTCACTCGACCGATGGAACTCAAGTTCGAGGATATCGACGCTGAGGACCTTCTCAGGTCCGTCCTGGTGCTTGCCGGCGACGAACGTGACGGCATTGATGTGCGCATAAAGTCCGGGCTTCGGGAGAAACGCGATATACTGCACGGCGACTCTGAAATGCTCGCACAAGCCCTGTTGAATCTCGCGCTCAACGCCTTCCAGAGCATGCCGAGCGGCGGTGAGCTCGAGATCGGAATCAGCGCCGAGCCGAGATCCGAGGAGGGACCCGCCTCGGTGAGGCTCACGTTCACTGACACCGGTTGCGGCATACCGAACGAGCGGTTGCCTCGGATATTCGAGCCGTTTTTCACGACGAAGGAGAAGGGGACGGGTCTCGGTCTGGCCTTTGCGTCGCGCGTCATCAAAGGCCACGGCGGCCGGATCACCGTTAGCAGCGAAGAGGAGGTCGGTTCGACCTTCCAGGTGTGGCTGCCATGTTCAGCGCACCAACGTACCGGTATCCAGGGAGACGGCAATGGCGGCTAGCGTTCTTGTCATAGATGACGAGCAGTTGATGCGTGACTTCGTCAAGGAGACGCTTAGTCGCTCGGGGTATGAAGTGGCGATCGCCTCGGACGGCAAGAGTGGGATGGATATCCTCGAGAAAGAGCCTATTGATCTCGTCGTGACGGACCTCAAAATGTCACGAATGGACGGGTTGGAGGTGCTTCACCGGGTTAGCACCGGGTTTCCCGGAGTGGGTGTCGTGGTCATGACCGCTTACGCCACGGTGGAAACGGCTGTCAGCGCCCTCAAAGACGGCGCGGTTGACTACATCATGAAACCGTTTACCCCGGACGAGATCGAGGTCGTCGTGGAAAAAGCGCTGGAACACAGGCGGCTTGAGGAGGAGAACCTGTACCTCCGTTCGGAACTCAAAGAACTGTACAACTACAACCAGATGGTCGGCAAGAGCAACGCGATGCTCGCGGTTCACGACCAAATACGAAAGGTCGCTCCAAGTCGCGCCACAGTTCTCATATGCGGCGAGACCGGCACCGGAAAGGAGCTTGTCGCACGCGCTATACATTACACGAGCCCGCGACGCAACAAACCGTTTATCAAGATCAATTGTGCCGCTCTTTCGGCGGGCCTGCTGGAGAGCGAGCTTTTCGGTCACGAGAAAGGTTCGTTCACAGGCGCGGACAGAAAAAAGATTGGAAGATTCGAGCTCGCCAACGAGGGGACGCTGCTTCTGGACGAGATCAGCGAGATGAACGTCGATCTCCAGGCGAAACTCCTTCGCGTGCTGCAGGAAAGAGAGTTCGAGCGCGTGGGCGGCACAACGCCTATCGGTGTCGACACGCGGATAGTGAGCACGACCAATAAGGTGCTGAGCGAGGCTGTCGAATCCGGAAAGTTCCGCGAAGACCTGTATTTCAGGCTCAACGTCGTGCCTATTCACCTGCCCTCATTGAGGGAAAGAAAAGAGGATATACCTCTGCTCGCAGAACATTTCGTGAAAAAATTCAGCCGCGAGAACGGTAGACGCGTCGAGAAAGTCTCACCGGAAGCGATCAGAATGCTGATAGAACACTCCTGGCCGGGAAACGTGCGCGAGCTCGAGAACTCTATCGAGCGAGCGGTTGTGCTCAGCGGCGATAAGGTACTGCGGCCGGAGCATTTCTCATTCGGGCCGGGGACCGTCAGGAGCGGTCGCGGCAACGGCGTCTCCGTGCCTCACGGCAGCACGGTGGACGAGACCGTCAGAATACTGATCGAGGACACGCTCGACAGATGCAACGATAACCGGACTCGCGCGGCGCAATCGCTCGGTATAAGCGTGAGAACGCTCAGAAACAAGCTTCACGAATACGCCGCGAGGATGGACAATTGACGAGAGGCGCTGGAGGTGAGTATAGAGGGACAACTGGGCAATAGTTGCTTCATGTGGGGAAAACTTTGCTCTCCACTTGCGTTGGCCGCGATGGCGGTGCGAACGTTTAACTCATTGTGCGAGAATACGTTCCGACTATCCGGCATGGGCAACTTGGTTTGGCATATGATTTGCCCTTATATGAGTCGATGGGAAGTCCCCTGCGCGGGATGTAGCGGAAAGAAGGAGAGGAGCTGATTGTGGCAAGTTTTCGTGGCGTAAGCGCGATAGACGTTCTGGAGGTAAGCCTCAGGTTGCTCGAACGCAATAATCATTTGCTGGCCAACAACATAGCGAACATTGATACCCCTAACTTCAAGCCGAGCCACATCGATTTTCAAGAATCGCTCCGGGGTGCCCTGGGGCAGACGGGAGGCGGCGGCAGACACGGGGGCCTGCGGGTCGTCATGGAGGAAGACGGTATCGAATCCAGGAACGACGGCAACACCATTGACATCGAGACCGAAATGATGAAACTGGCGGAGAACACCAATAAGTACAACATCTATTCAGGGTTGCTGAATAAGAAATTTGACATGATGAAGAAGATGCTCGCGGGTCTCCGATAGGAATCAGGGGACTTCTGAACTGCTTTAGAAAGGACATCAGGACGTGGATGCGGCATTTGGAGCTTTTGAGATAAGCCATTCGGGGTTGCGCGCGCAACGAATACGGCTGGACGTCATCGCCAACAACATCGCCAACATAAACACGACCCGCACGCCGCAGGGCGGTCCGTTCCGGAGGCAGATGGCGCTATTTTCCGCCAACCCTCTTGAGCCGGCACCGATATCTGACGGGCGCGGTGTTGAAGTGTCGCAGATCGTGCCCGACATGAGCCCGTTCAAGACAGTCTACGATCCGGGACACCCGGACGCGGATGCGAACGGGTACGTTCTGATGCCGAACGTAGACGTTGCGGTCGAGATGGTGGATCTGATATCGGCCACGAGGTCGTACGAGGCAAACATAGCGTCGATCAACGCGACGAAACAGATACTCAGAAAAGCGCTCGAAATAATTGAGCCATAATATGATAGCTCATGGAGAACGGTTGCCGTTGAACGCGGTAACTGCTGTGGCGGGGCGATTTTGCCTATAGTGTTATAATATATAGGGTGGTGCAATATAGGAGGTATTTACTATGGCCGGCGGTGACCTCAGTGTCCCGGGAGTTGGCCCGAAGCATATCTTGCCGCAGCCGCCTCCGCCGCCCTCGGTTCGAGGGGAAGAGAAGCTTGCCTTCAAAGACCTTCTTCTGAACTCGATCACCGAGGTGCAACGATTACAGACACAGGCTGACCAGGCAATCAAAGACCTTGCCGCGGGGGAGATAGCCGATGTGAGCCAGGCGCTCATTGCGGTCGAGAAGGCCGATATAGCTTTCACCACAATGATGCAGATCCGGAACAAGATTATCGAGGCGTACACGCAAGTCATGAGGATGTCAGTATAGTGCGGCGCCGCACGGATGCGAGCGCGAAGTTTGATGGTGACGTAAGGACAATGAAGAGAGGACAACGGAGTGTAAGACTGAAGCCAAGGTAGGCGCCTGGAGTCAGGGTGGTGCGATGGAATTCTTCAGGCAGTTAATCGAAGGTATAGTCGCGGCCTGGGGCAAACTCAACGCGAGCGCCAGGGTGAATATAGGTCTCGCGGCGGCCGCGGTGGTGGTGGCGGTAGTTCTACTGGTGACATGGGGAGGCAGACCGAATTACGTAGTTCTGTACAGCAACCTTGCTGATGAAGATGTCAACACCATCGTATCAGACCTGGACGGAAAAGATGTCCAGTATCAGATCGCCGCTGGTGGTACCGCCATACGAGTCCCGTCATCCAGGGTGTACGAGCTGCGCAACCAGCTTGCAGGACAGGGTCTGCCGAGAGGAGGCGGTGTAGGATTCGAAATATTCGACCAGTCGCCTCTCGGTGCCACCGAGTTTAGGGAGCGAGTTAACTACGAGAGGGCGCTCAATGGGGCGCTGGCGCGCACAATAGCCGCGCTTGACGATGTGCGCAACGCGCGCGTGCGCGTGACGATCCCGGAGGACGCGCTCTTCGCGGAGGAGCAAGAGGAGCCAAGCGCATCCGTATTGCTGTCGCTGGCGCGGCCCGGCGCCCTGCGGCCAGCGCAGGTCGACGCGATATTGCACCTCGTGGCGACGGGCGTCAAGGGGCTCAGACAGAGCAACATCGCCATTGTGGACAGCCAGGGTAAGGTCCTCGCGTCGCCGACTGATGATGCCGATTCGGCGGTAGACCTTGGGAACAGACAGCTCGCGGCTGTCAACGACTACAACGAAACCTGCGAGGCCAAGGCCAGACAGAAGCTGAAGGAAACTCTCGGGACGCGCAATTGCGTGGTAACGGTCAGCGCCACACTCGATTTCGACGAGTTGGCAACGACAAAACGCGAGTATGGCGAAGGAATACCAATTAGCGAGAAGACAGACAAAGACACGATTACCACAACAACGGCTCTCCCGGGAGGGCCGGTCGGTGTGACCGCAGGCGTGCCGAGGCCCGGGATTGGTACACCGACCACAACGACGAATAAACGAACCGACTCGACAATCACAACGTACGTGGCGCCGGAAACCTGGACGCAGGCGAAAAAGGCTACGGGAACCGTCACTAAACTGGTCGTTTTCGCGGGAGTCGAAGGCACATACCTGACTGACGAGGAGACCGGAGAGAAAACCTATCAGCCGCTGGACAGCACGCAGCTCGAGTTTTACAGAGGGCTTGTTGTTGCGGCCGTCGGCGCGGATGAGACCCGAGGGGACGTGGTCACGGTGAGCGACATGCCATTCGAGGAAGCTGCAATAGCTGCGACGCTGCCGGGTCCGCCCTGGTATTCCGGGCTGCCCGTCGCACAAATAGTATTGAGCATCGCGGCGCTCGTCGCCTTTGTGTTGCTGCGCTCCACACTGGGGAAGATGGCTGCCGCGCCCAAAGCATCTGCGGTGGAGGTTATGCCAGAGGAACAGTTCGAAGTCCCGGAGCAAGCCGCATTCAAAGAGAAAGTTAAAGAGCAGATCGCGACCCTTTCGAGAGAACAACCGGATGTGGTCTCTGGTGTACTGAGGACGTGGCTTGCTGAAGACTAGCGAGGCAACCGCCATTTTGATTTGGACGATAGGTGTTGACACAAATGCCAGCTAACTTGACAAGCAGAAAGAAAGCCGCGGTCCTGATAGCGAGCTTGGGACCGGAAATATCGTCACGCATCTTGCAGACTCTTTCAGACGAGGATATCGAGATGCTCACGCTCGAGATCGCCACCCTGGGCAAGGTCGAGCCGGAGACCAGGGGCGCGGTACTCGAAGAGTTCTATCAGATGCTGCGCGCGAAGGAGTACATCACTACCGGCGGAATGGATTACGCCAGGAGCATCCTCGAAAACGCGCTGGGCGCCGAAAAAGCTGTGGAGATTCTGACGAAACTCCAGGGTACGCTTCAGGATATCCCGTTTGAGTTCATCAAGAAAGCGGACCCGAACCAGATCATCAACTTCATACAGGACGAGCATCCACAGACGATTGCACTGATACTGGCGCACCTCGACCCGGAGGTTTCCGCGACCATCCTTGGCGCGCTGGATCCGATCGTGCAAGCCGAAGTCATCATGCGCATAGCCACGATGGACAGAACACCCCCGGAGATCGTCAAGGAGGTCGAGGCAATCCTGGAGAGGAAAGCCGCAACGGTGTTCAGCCAGGGGTTCACCTTCGCCGGCGGCATCAAGGACGCTGCCGAGGTGCTTAATCGAGTCGACCGCGGTACCGAAAAGAATATTCTGTCCGCCCTTGAAGAGAAGCACCCGGAGCTAGCTGACGAGATCAAGACGCTCATGTTCGTGTTCGACGACATAGTCCTCGTGGATGATACAGGAATCCAGAAAACTTTGCGCGAGATTGACAACAAGGATCTTGCCCTCGCTCTGAAAGCATCGAACGAAGAGGTCAAACAGAAGATCTACAAGAACATGTCGGATCGCGCCAGGCAGCTAATCGAGGAGGAACTCGAGTTCATGGGGCCTGTACGGCTCAGGAACGTCGAGGAAGCACAGCAGAAGATTGTCGCAGTGGTCCGACGGCTTGAAGAGGCTGGAGAAATCATAATAGCCGGACGCGGCGGAGGAGAGGACGAGCTCGTTGTCTAAGGTAATCAAAATTGAGGAGCATAGTGAGAACGAGGCGCGGTGGGTGAAGTACAGCCGCGAGAAGCTTGCGGAACGAGGCGACGATGCCATCTTCGACATCGCGCACTCCGGCGAGGCCGCTGATCCCGCTCAACTGATCGCACAGGCTCGTGCCGACGCCGAGCGGACGCGACGCGAGGCGTTCGACGAGGGACGCGAGGAAGGCTTGGACAAGGGCGCCGAGGAGGTGCAGGGCGCTCTTTCGGTTCTCCGGAACCTCACCAGCAGTCTCAAGGAGCAGGAACAGAAACTCATAGACCAGATTGGGCAGGATGTGATCAGGCTTGCCGTGGCGGTGGCCGGAAAGATCATCGGAAAAGAGGCCGCGGTTGACCGCGAGATCGTCAAACGGTGTGTTGCTCGTGCTATAGAGAAGATTCTGGAGCGTGAACGGCTGGTTATCTACGTCAATCCCGTCGATCTGCCTGTCGTCATGCAGTACAAGGACGAGTTGATTGGGATGTTCGACGGGATTAGAGAGATCGAGGTCGTGGGCAGCGAAAACGGTATATCCCCCGGAGGATGCACAGTAGAAACGGACCTCCTGAAAGCAAACGGCAAAATAGAAAACCAGCTCGAGGAGATCTTGCAGGGTCTCCTGGAATAACGGGGCAGAAATGGGAGATAGCGAGGTACAAAACGTGGCGGAGGACGCTCGCGCGCCCGATCTGTCACAAGCGATCGGCAAACTCGACGAGATAGACCCGATCCTGCTGCATGGCAAGGTGACGCAGGTGGTGGGGCTGGTAATTGAAGCTACAGGTCCCGCCGTCTCCGTAGGCGACCTGTGCTACGTCCATCCTCGAGACGGAGAGGAACCGATCCCGGCGGAAGTGGTGGGTTTCAGAGGCAAAAGCGCTCTGCTGATGCCGCTCGGCGACATGAGAGGCATCGGTCCGCAAAGCGTTGTGGTGCCCAGTTTCAAACCGCCAACCGTGAAGCTCAGCGTCGACCTGCTCGGTCGCGTTATAGACAGCGTCGGTTTACCCATCGACGGTAAGGGACCCGTCAAGTGCAGCGAGGAGTACCCGCTCGTCAACAAGCCAATGAACCCCCTCGATAGGGAGCGAATACGTGAACCTCTTGCTACCGGTGTCAAGGCGATTGACACCTGTCTGACATGCGGTAAGGGTCAGCGCATCGGCATATTCTCGGGCAGCGGTATAGGCAAGAGCACGGTTCTGGGCATGATCGCCCGCCATACGGAGGCGGATGTGAACGTGATCGCGCTCGTCGGCGAACGAGGCAGAGAGGTTAAGCGGTTCATCGAGGAGGATCTCGGCGAACAAGGTCTGGCACGATCCGTCGTCGTCGCCGTCACGTCCGACCAACCGGCACTTCTGAGGTTGCAGGGCGCTTTGGTGGCGACGGCCGTGGCCGAGTACTTCCGCAACCAGAAAATGGACGTGCTGCTCATGATGGATTCCGTCACGCGGTTCGCTATGGCGCAACGCCAGATCGGTCTCGCTATTGGTGAGCCGCCTACCACCCGGGGGTACCCCCCGTCGGTCTTCGCGCTCCTGCCGCAACTGCTCGAACGCGCAGGCACATCCTCGGCCGGAAGCATCACCGGCATCTACACCGTGCTCGTGGAGGCCGACGACATGAACGAGCCCATATCTGATTCCGTAAGAAGCATACTTGACGGGCATGTCGTCCTGTCGCGGGAGCTCGCGAGCCGCAACCATTATCCCGCGATAGACATATTGCAGAGCGTCAGCAGGGTGATGGTGGACGTTGTGGCGAAACGCCACACCGCAGTAGCTAATCAGGCCAGAAAGGTTCTCGCAACATACAAGGAGGCGGAAGACCTGATCAACATCGGCGCCTACATTGAGGGAAGTAACCCGGACATAGACTATGCCAGGCAGAAAATAGCCGCGTTGAACATGTTCCTGACGCAGAACGTGGAGGACCATTTTGGCCTTCAGGACAATATACCTGAACTGGAGAGGATATTCGGCGGGGATGTGATGCTGCCGAGCGAGCTGGTAGCTGCAGAGGTCTAAAAGGGAGGTACGAACCATGCCGCCGCGGGCGTTTAAGTTCAGATTTGCCGCCCTGCTCAGGTACAGGAAGAGGGTTCTCGACAGATTGTCGCTTGAACTCGCCGACTTGCAGCGGCATCTGCTCGAACGCGAAGCTGAAATGTTCGATCTCGAGAGGCGTCACTCAGCGTGTACCGATGACCTTGCAGAGCGTATCGCGGGCAAAGTGGATCCGGAGCTGATTATCATGTACCACAACTACCTGCTCCTTCTCGGCGGCAGGATCGAGCTTGTGCAGCACGAGATTACGCGCCTGAACGGCCAGGTCCTCGACAAGACCAAGGAGGTTGTCGCCGCATCGAAAACGAGGAAGATCGTCGAGAGGATACGCGAGCGCGATATGGTCACGTTCAACAAGCTCCTGGAGGACATGGACCGCAAAATACTGGACGAGGTGGGCGCAAACAGGGCTTCGGCAATAAGAGGAGGGGCTTCAGGGATAGCTGCCCGGCAGACTAGGTGAGAATGCGATGAAAATAGTCATCTACATCGTTGTGGCACTGCTCGGTTTCTGCGCGGTGGTAGCCGCAACTCTCTACTTCAAAGGTGCGCTGAACAAGGATACTATCGCGACCTTAATGGGCAAAGAGCCCCAAGACCAAGAGGAAATTACCCCGCCTTCCGGCCAGCCGTTGATGCCGATCGCGACCGCGCTGAACGAAAAGGAGAAGCAGCTCGCTCAGCGCGAAGAAGAGGTCGCGAAAGAGGAAGCCAGGATTAAGCAGGAGCGAGCGGATCTCGAATCGGAAAGAAAACAACTGGAAAACTTGCTCAAGAAAATGGAAACCCAGCTTGTGGCGCTCGACGCGGACGAAACGCAACGACTTTCCGATCTGGCGAAAACATACGCGGAGATGGAACCTCAATCGGCTGCGCAGATACTCGACCAAATGTTCGAGGATGGCGCGGCGGACGACTCAATGAAAGATGACGCAGTGAAGATCCTTCGGCAAATCAAGGCGAAGGACCGCGCGGCGATTGTCGAGCTGATGAAGAGCTCCGTGGCCGTATCGAGGGCGCTCATGTCGGCAACGCAGAACTAATGGTCGGTAGTGTGGGGCGAAGTCAGTTGGATAGTTGAGGGAGACATATTGAGATCTGGAAGGAGGTGATCGGCAACTTTTTTTCAGCGGTACGCTACTCTAAGAGAGAAAGGAGGTGAATACGTGATATGACAGGTATTGTCGAAGCATGTTCTATCGGCGCCCAGGGCACGACCGTCGTCGACGGTTCCCAAGGCGCCACTGGAAAAGGCGAAGCTGATGTTGAGAGTCTCTTTGCCGCATTGTTGGTCGCGTTCAGTTGTGGTCTCGTCGCTCCGGATGGGCAGCTCGAGGGCGGCCCGACAACGCAGTCACCCGAAGGTGACATCGTTGCCGGAGGAGTCGAGGCCGGCGGCAACACGTCGGCGCTGCCTGGACAGGTGACGGCCGTTTCGGCAGAACCCACTGGGGCTCAGGGCCATTTGCCCGTGCTCGAAGGGGCGGTCCCGGGGACTTCCGAGGCCGCTGGACTACCGCCGGCCGAGGCAGCGCTTCCGGAGGCTCCGGCGACTGTGCAACAGGCGAGTGTCGTGAATGAGGCAGGAGAACAGATGCCCGTCGAGGCGTTTCCCAATGCTTCAGGGGCCGCGTCCGTTGCGAACGCGGCGAACGAGGTAGCGGCGGACGAGTCCGCGTTCTCCGCGAGGCTGGTTGCGAGCCCGCAACCGCAGCAGTTGGAGACACCGGTCGCCGCTCCGCTCGAAGCAGAGCAGTCTGGCCCGCTGCCCCAGGGAAGTCCGGCGCCCGTTGCGAGCGCCGCGGCGTCGACAGCTGATCCCAGAACCTTGGCGTTCGTCGAAGAAGCCGGCGAACCACAGGGCGAGATACTCCCGGTGGAGTCCACCAACGCGAACGAAACGGGATCGGCTCCGTCGGGCTTCGCACACAAGCCGGCTCGGGCAGAGCCCGCACTGTTTGGAGCGCAGCAGGAAACGCAACAGGACGGCAACGACTCCGCGCGCGGTCAAGGCGAAAGGATGTTTCCCGGAAACCTTGTCCGCTCGCATCAGACTAGCGCACCGCGTATCTCGAACGGGTTCGATAGCAGTCTGTTGCGAGCCTCGGACGTTACAGAATCTCAGCTCGCACAGTCGGTCGTCAACCAGACGGTGAAAAGCGTGCTTCTGTCCGTGCGAGGCGGCTCTTCGGAACTGCGCGTCCGGCTGAAACCACAACATCTGGGCGAGCTGCACCTGAGAGTGGCCTTCAGGGATAATGTTCTGCACCTGGACGTGAGTACGCAGAGCACGGTGGTCAAGAGCGTTATAGAGAGCAATCTCGGCCAGCTGCGTCAGTCGCTCGACAACAGCGGTCTCGATACCGGCAGGTTGTCCGTTACCGTCGATCCTGACCTGTCCTCCGGCGAACATTCCGGCCGACAGGCCCACGCGTTCCAGCCGTCTGAGAACGATTGGAGCGAAACGTATCACGGACGTCACGCGGACGAGGAACTGACCCCGGACGCGGTATATACAATCGCAAGGATGCGTTACGCGGTCGGCCAACTTGACCTGATCGCGTAACATAAGGAGGTGAACATTTTGGAAGTAGGTGCAATTGCAGGATATGCCACGGCAGCGGCCGCGGCATCTACCCAGCCACAGCAATCGCTGGGCACAGACGCGTTCATGCAGCTGTTGGTGACGCAACTGGCCAACCAGGACCCGCTCAACCCGATGGACGACCGCCAGATGATTACGCAGCTGGCTCAGTTGAGCACGCTCGAACAGATGACCAGCATGAACGCTGAGCTCGAGGTTCTTCGCCTGATTCAGGCGACCGGCCTCGTCGGCAGGACCGTCGACGCACTGCGCTTTGACGGGACCCGAGTGATCGGCGAAGTCACGGAGGTGGCGTTCGCGGAGGATGAGCCCCTGCTGGTCGTCGGGGACTCACTCATCTCGCTCGACAACCTGCTCAGGGTGCTGGCTACGGAACCGGAGGCAGTAAGTGATGGTGGATAAAGTTCAGCCGATTACAGAACCGAGAGCGGCAACGCCCAAGCAACGGGCGGCGCCCTCGCGTACCACCACCAGCGGTCCTGGCTTCGACGCCGTTCTGCGTGAGAAGATCGGGGAGGGCACTGAGGTAAGGTTCTCGGCGCACGCCCTGAGGCGGCTTGACAGCCGCAAGATCCAGATCACCCCTGCAGAGAAAAGCATCATAGAGCAGGGGGTGCAGAAGGCCGCCGAGAAGGGAGCGCAAGAGTCGCTTCTGCTCACCGACAGGTTCGCCCTCGTAGTGAGCGTAAGGAACCGTACCGTCATCACGGTCGCGCACAACGACGAGCTCAACGACGGCGTCTTCACCAATATCGACAGCGCCGTCATATGTCGTCACAGCGACCCGACGTCGAGCCGGTTTGACGGAACAAGGTTGAGGCTGGACCTCGCTTGAGAGGAGGTCTCGAGGCTGCCGAATGACTGAGGCAGCCATGACAAGGAGGTTGAGAGTATATGGGTACTGCGATATTTGCAGGGGTTAGCGCGTTACAGAGCCAGCAGCAACGGCTCAACGTGATAGGTAACAACATCGCTAACGTCAACACCACAGGGTTCAGGAGCGCCAGGGTGATCTTTCAGGATCTCCTGAACCAGACCATAACCAGCGCCTCGCCGGCGCAGTCTGGTCGCGGAGGCATCAACCCGCGCCAGATCGGTCTCGGTGTTACCGTGGCGAGCATTGACACGGACTTCAATCAGGGGTCGATCTTCAACTCGAACGGCATAGCGGATTTCGCGATTCAGGGCGACGGGTTTTTCATCCTCGCCGCCGGCTCGGGGCAATTCTACACCCGCGACGGGTCGTTCGGGTTGGACTCGAACGGCACCCTGGTTGATCCCGCAACCGGCATGATGGTGCAGGGGTACACTGCCGTGGACGGGGTAATTGACACGTCCCAGCCGATCGGCACCATAGTCATCCCTGTAGGGGGCGCCGGGCGCACAAGAGTCACGACTATAGCAACGTTGATGGGCAACCTGGATTCCGAGGCGCTCGTGGGCGACACGATCCAGAGGGTGATCCGCGTTTTTGATACCCTCGGTACGGTGCAGGAGGTAACGCTGACGTTCGAGCGTATGGGTGTGAACACGTACGACTGGACGGCCACTCACCCGTCCGTACCGGCACCCGGTAACGTCGGCACCGGCACAGTCACCTTTGACGCTAACGGACAGTTCTCCAGCACCACCAACGATGTTGTCAGCATCCCGCTGACCAACGGGGCCGTCACCCCGCTTGACTTCACCCTGGACTTTACCGGTGCGACGCAGCACGCGGACGAGGACACCATAGCGCTGACCAACCAGGACGGGCTGCCGCCCGGTGTGCTCGAATCGTTCAGCATAGCTGACGGCGGCGTGATCAACGGCGTGTTCTCGAACGGGTTGACCGAGGTGCTCGGTCAGGTGGCGGTGGCGATATTCAACAACCCGGGCGGGTTGATCCGCGAGGGATCTAACGTATTCAGCGTCTCGCCCAACTCCGGCATAGCGCGCGCGGGGCTGGCCGGCACTGGCGGACGAGGCATGGTGAACGGCGGCGTGCTCGAGGGCTCGAACGTTGACATTGCGACCGAGTTCAGCAACCTGATCATCGCTCAGAGAGCCTTCCAGGCCGGCGCTCGTTCGATAACAACCGCAGACGTGCTACTCAGCGAGGCGGTTAATCTCGTGAGGTAGCGGTAAGAGGTGGCGATAAGACGAAACGGGGCAGTTGTGGCGGTGCTGCGGGATGATTGCATCCCGCAGCACCTGCCGCGGCATTCATAAGGTGAAGAGCAGGGCAGGCTCATGATTAAACTGACACGACTGAACGATACCGAGATCGTCGTGAACGCCGACAAGATCAAATATGTCGAATCCACCCCTGACACCATAGTGACGCTTATGAACAACGAGAAAATACTCGTTTCTAATACTATGGACGAACTCATACAAAAGGTAATAGAATATAAGCGGATTTCTTATCCCGTGGTCCTGAAACAGGATGAAACGTCCTGTGGCAAGGAGGATCCCGGGCAGTAGCAAGCGGATGAAAACGGTGGTGTGGGAAAAGTAGACGTTAGGTCATGATGGGAGCACGGATCGCGGCGAACGGATTCAACCTTCATTATCCCGCTGTGTGCATACCGCACTGTCCGAATGTGTGGTCTTGGCGGGGTAACTCCAGGACTGGCCCGCGAAAGACAAAAGGCTGGGGGAAACCATGGATATAGCGACGATTATCGGGATTTTCGCTGGCGTTATACTTATTGTGTCCGCGATAGCTTCGGGCGGCAACTTCACCATGTTTATTCACGTGCCGTCCATGCTCATTGTCTTTGGAGGAACCATCGCGGCAACGCTTATAAACTTCCCGCTGGCTGACGTGATAGGCGTGATCAAAACGGTCAAGAACGCGTTCTTGCACAAGGCCGTTCCCCCGACCGAGATCATAAAAACGGTCGTCGTGTTCGCTACTACAGCGAGACGTGACGGCATTCTCGCCTTGGAATCAAAGGCGTCCGAGGCCGGCGACGAGTTCCTCGAAAAGAGCGTTCAGCTCGCCGTGGACGGAACGGCGCCGGAGCTTATCAAGGACATTCTCACCACCGAGTTGGCGTTCCTCGAAGAACGCCACAGTCTCGGGCAGGGAGTGTTTTCCTCGATGGGCACGTATGCGCCGGCATTTGGCATGATCGGAACCCTGATCGGTCTTATCAGCATGCTGGCCGCCCTCGAGGATCCGTCGAAGATCGGTGCAGGTATGGCAACAGCACTTATCACCACGTTCTACGGTGCGTTCGCCGCGAACCTGATCTTCCTTCCGATAGCGGGAAAACTGAAGGTGCGAACGCGACGTGAAATATTGACTAAAGAGGTTATTATCGAGGGCATACTCTCGATTCAGTCCGGGGACAACCCCCGGGTCGTGGAACAGAAGCTCAAGGCGTTCATAGCGCCGACGCTTCGCGACCAGGTCGAGAGTGGCGCGCGCAAGTGAGGTGACCGGCCGTTCCGGACGGGCTGAGGTACTGAGAAATGGCTGGTAGGAAACGTCAACAAGAAGAGGAAACCGGACGCAAATAGTTGTCCGGTGAGGGGGCAAGAACGGAAAATGGCTCGCGGGAAACGTTCTGGAGACGACGATGAGCCCCGCGTACCCGGATGGGTAGTGACGTACGGCGACATGATGAGCCTTTTGCTCACCTTTTTCGTTCTGCTCATCTCGTTCTCCACCATTAAGGAGGAGGACTTCGAAAAGGCCGCTGCGTCTCTGAGGGGGGCCTTCGGTGTGCTGAAATCACCGTTGACACTGATCGATTTTCAACTGGACACCCCTCAAATGCAGGCTCAGAAGTTCGAGGACGTCGCCGCGAAGATTGAGGAATACATACGCGTTCAGGGCAGACGGGAAGATATAAAGGTGCGACGCACGGAAGAGGGTCTGAAACTTACGATGCAGAACCCCGTACTTTTCGACACCGGCGAGGATGCGTTGAAGCCTGAAGCGGTCCCCATTCTTACGGATATTGCCGGTCTCCTGTCGGCGCTATCGGGCAATTTTCTCAGCGTTGAGGGTCACACGGACAATGTCCCGATACGTACCGAGCGATTTCCGTCGAACCTCGAGCTTTCCGCTGCCCGTGCGCTGAGCGTCGCAAGATTTCTTATAGATCGAGGCGGGATCGATTACAAGAACGTTTCGATGAGGGGATACGGAGAGAACCTGTCACTAGTCCCGAACAATTCCGTCGAGAATCGGCAGAAGAACCGGCGCGTTGATGTACACGTACTGAGAGTCCGACCAACAGCATCTTTACAGGGATTAGTCCACGAACAGAACGAGGAGATTGAAAATGCCTCCTGAAGAAGAAGCTCCACCAGAAGAAACTGAAGTCAAAAAGAAGAAGAGATCGGGCGGGTTGAAAACGATCATCACTATAGCGGTCATACTGGCGGTGTCATGTGCCGCCGGAGTCGTCATGATGAAGATTGCCGTTCTACCCCGCCTGGGGGCAAGCGGATCGGGAGAGCTCGTCGGCGATGAGGAGGTGCCGACGACGGATAAACCCGAAACGCAAGCGCCGACCGGGGCACCCATTTACTACGATCCGATAGAGTTGATAGTCAACATAGAGGATAAGGGAATAGACAGGTTCTTGATAGTGGAGATTTCGCTCCAGCTCGACAGTGAGAACCTGAAACAGGAGCTTCTGTCAATAGACCCGAAAGTCAAAAACGAATTCATCAGCGTGCTCCGTTCCAAGACTTACGACGAATTGAAAGGAGCACAGGGTCTGGACAGACTCAGTCGTGACCTTGTGGAAAGCGTTAACACGTTACTCGAGACCGGCCGCGTGGTGGCCGCCGACTTGAGCAAGTTTCAGGTCCAGTAAAGGAACCCTGCACATGGACGAAAACAAGACCGATGAGCAAGCCGTCGAACCGCAGCGCCGTTCGGAACCGAAGCCGGCAACTTTTCCCCAGGTCGAGGACAAGTCGCGCGCAGGAGCTCCGCGCGGTGTCGCCACCCTGGGCGACGTCAACTTGCGGATAACTATAAGACTCGGAAAAGCCGGAATGTTTGTGAAGGATGTTGTCGAACTGCGTAACGGGTCAGTGGTCGAACTCGACAAGCTCGCCGGTGAACAGATGGATCTCTACGTCAACGATGTGTTTTTTGCCAAAGGTGAGGTGCTCGTAATTGGCGATACACTTAGTATCAGGATAACGGAAATCGCCGGACAAGAGGAATTAGATGAAGATGCTGAGGAATAGGTACGGATCTTACCGATGGGCGCCGCGTACGACGGCTCTATCGGTGCTGTTATGGGTCGTTATTGTCTGTTGCGCGCCGGTTTCGTCGCAGGTGGAAGAATACGCCGATCAGCCGCCGGAGCCGACTCCTGAGCTTTCCCCGGAAACCACGGGCGAGCTTGGTGAGCAACCCGAACCAACGTCATCAGGGCCCATCAAGCCGCTCGAAGCAACACCGTTTGCTCCCGAACGGCAGGGCGCCGGGGATGAGGACGCACTTGAGCCCGAAGGACAACTGCCGTTGAGTGAGGATGATGACGGCCAGGACGGGCAACAACCTCTCTGGCTCGATGATAAGGCTGAGCCTGAAGGCGGCTTTCTCGCAAAAGAGGCGACACCTGACAGCGAACAGGGATTCCTCGGGCTTGGTGGCGAGGGTGGAACGCCGGAATTCGACTTTATCGACAGCGCGAAGAAGATGGCGATCGCTCTGCTACTTGCCATAGCTATGTTTTGCCTTGCCGTCTGGCTGTACAAACGACTTACAAGGGGAACGCCCCTCTTTCCGGACCAGAAGGTGGGCCGTGTCATCAGCAAGATATACCTCAATCCGAAGGCTGTTCTCTACTTGGTTAAGGTTGCCGACAGAATTCTCGTAATCGGGACAAACCCCACCACGATCAGCCTTATAACGGAAATTGCCGATCCGGATTTGGTGAAGGAAATAGAGCAAAAACAGCCTGAATCCGCTGCGGCCAGAGCGCCATTCGGCGGCCACCTGCGCCAGTTCCACGCCAAGTTCAGCGGAGATCAGCAAGCCGGCGAGCAAGATGCGAAACTCGAGGAGCATCTTCGCGACATAAAGGACCAGATGGCAAGACTGAAAACTCTGATCGGGGGGAGTGATGAGGAAGAGCGTTAGGCTCGCGCGAGCGCTGCTGCTCATCTCGGTAATCGCACTCGGCGTCTCATTCCTTCCGCGCGCGGTCTGCGCGCAGGAAGCAGCGCCAATACCCATTCCAGGATTTTCTGTTCAGATCGACACGGCCGAGACCCCGGAAGAGGTCAGCACCACCCTTCAGATCTTCTTCATAATCACCATCCTCGCCATAGCGCCGGCGCTGCTGGTGATGATGACCTGTTTCACGCGAATCATCATAGTGCTCGGATTCCTGCGTCAGGCCCTCGCAACGCAGCAGATGCCGCCGAACCAGGTGCTCGTAGGCCTGGCGCTGTTCATGACATTCTTCGTCATGGCGCCGGTCGGTACCCAGATCAACCAAACCGCGCTTCAACCCTACCTGAACAGCGAGATCGGGCAACGCGCCGCGCTCGAGACGGCTCTGGAACCGGTCCGCGACTTTATGTTCAAACAGACCAGGCAGAAGGATCTCGAGCTTTTCGTTCGGCTGTCGAAAATGGAACGACCAAGGAACCGCGACGACGTCCCGACTCACGTTCTGATACCCGCGTTTGTCATCAACGAGCTGAGAGTCGCGTTCCAGATAGGGTTCGTCATATACATACCGTTCCTGATCATCGACATGGTTGTGGCGAGCGTTCTGATGTCGATGGGAATGCTCATGCTGCCGCCGATCTTCATCTCGCTGCCGTTCAAGGTGATAATGTTCGTGCTCGCCGACGGTTGGCACCTCCTGGCAAACTCCCTCGTGACGAGCTTCAAGTGGTAGCGATCCGCGGCTATTTGACTCACTCTCCTGCGTGGCTGGTATCTCTGTTCGCCGTTCGAAGGCACTCTCGTGGTGTGCAGTCGTCCGGTAGACTTGGACCGTGACGGAAAGGTCAGGTAGCGCTCGTGACGGGATCTGCGGGTGCTTTGGGCTTTGGCATCCATTTGGGCCCGAATTCGTCGAACATCGCCTTGGTATATTCGACGGAAAGCTCCTGGAACTTCTCGTGCCCTTTCATCGGAATGCAGTACCCCAGACTGTAGATGGTTGTCAGCGTGTCCTGATCGCACGCGATCTGGCCCCGCTTCCTGAGCGCCTCACACGCCGCCATACCGTCCAACAGCAGCCCGAATTTCGCGCCTTTCCAATCCTCCAGAAATCCCATCTCGTACAGCACTTTGTCGGAGCGCTCGACGTCGTGGACGGGTGCGAGACCCGTGATACCGTGCTTGGTCAGGAACTCGTCGAATATTGGGATGGTCGCAGGCATCTGCCCGATGAAGAACTCGGCTACCCCGTACTCCTTGTTCGCGCCGCTGGCGAGATAGCGAATGTCGTTCTCGACGCAAAAGCGCGCCGCCGCAATAGTGGCGGCTGTCTTGCACGCACCGCAGAAATTCGCCTTGAACAGACCCCACTTCTGCACATCTCTCCAGAAATGCGAGTAGTAAACGTCGCGGATGATCTTGGTGTTGTCCATGAAGATGTGCTCGAAACGGTCCGGACCGAGTTTCTCGACGAGCTTCTCGTACCTGGCCGTGGCCTCCTCCTCCTGGTGAGTCGTAGGCGTCCGAAATGTCAGCAAGTAGACCTTGTCAAACTTCTCGGCCAGATAGACAGCCGCAAGCGTCGAATCGGTGCCGCCCGAAAAGCAATGGGCCACCCGATCCCCTGAAGGAAGGGAAGGCTGCGTATCTTCCCCGCTCGGGACAGGTCGCTCAGACGCCAAGGCCTTGTTCTGGTTTGATGTCATACTCTGATACAGGAGTCGCACCGGCTTGACGCGGCTTGTCAACCAGTAGATAATTGCACGGACCCGGTACGCGAACCACCTGCGTAGCCTCAGAGGAATGAGCAACCCGAACAAGCTGAACACAGCGCACGCCAAGGCTAGAATTATCGAAGACAGCCACTTCATTCAAATTGCCTCTTTCCTACGTAATACAACTACCAAGCTCATTATACGCCATTGGATTCGAGTATTGGGGAAAAACCTCCCCCGCAATGTCAAATGGAGTAAGCAGGTACATACTCACCAACCTTCTGCTTCTCCTGGTTCACGAGGTCCTGGAACGTTGTGTTATCGTACACGTCCAGAATCGCCTTCTTGACCTTCTCCCACATCGGCAAGAACGCGCAGTCCCCGTAAAAGGGACAACTGTTGTCCTTCGCCGTCTCTGTGACACAGCCGACCGGGCCAACCGGGCCCTGCACGAACCGGATCAACTCGCCAACGGTCAGCTCATGCGGAGCACGAATCAGGAAGTAGCCTCCCTCGCTGCCTCTCTGCGACTCCACAAACCCTCCTCGCTTGAGCTGGCTCAGTATAACCTCCAGAAATCGCGGCGGTATCGCCTGGGCCTTCGCGATTTCCGCGATCTTCACCGGTCCCTGGCCGTTACGTTTGGCAAGCTCGAAAAGGGCTCGTAAAGCGTACTGACATTTCTGTGATACCAGCATGGCCGCCTCCTTTGTCGACTAAGTCAATCGAGATTATAGCATATCGCGGTTATCTTGTCAAGATCCTTTTTCAAGGCCTTCTCTTGACCCCGCCGAGGCAAAGAATCGGCCTCGCGCTCATTCGGCTAGCTTCGCCCTCCGCCTATCATCAGGACAACCACCATGAACAGCAGCAGAACGGTCTCGAATCGCGCCGTACGTACGTCGATGTCCGGGATTCGTCTCCCACGCAAAACGCCGGCCAGAGGCTCCAAAAGGAGCAGCAGGAACAGGGGAGCGACCACCAGAACACGAGGCGCAAGCCCAAAAACACCCAGCGCCGCGAGGCAAGCAGCGCTGACAACGACCAATGCCACATACAGCAGCCGGCTTCCGCGTCCGCCTGCGACGTGGGCCACAGTCACTATTTGTGCCGCGCTGTCCTCCTGTTGGTCGCGTATGTTGTTGCCAACCAGGAGTGCCGCAGTCACAAAGCCAATCGGAACGGCGAACAGAAGAACGCGCCACTCCAATCGACCGGTCTGAGCGTATGCGGCGCCAAGCATGAGAACCGGTCCGAAAACCAGGAATATCAGCAGCTCCCCGAGCGCGCGGTACTTGAACTGGAACGGTGGACCCGTATAAGCGTACAGACCGAACGCCGCCGCCCCCCCGAACCATAGAAGTCCGGGGCCGCACTTCACCAGCAAGTAGACTGCAACCGGCACGAGCAACAGGAGACAAACCAGCGCTTCGCCAAGCACCTCGGCGGGCGTCATCTCGCCGTGAACCAGAAACCTGCCCGGACGCCCCTCGTCGCCGGTCTCTCTCCGGTCCACGCCCGAGCGGAAATCGAAGTAGTCGTTGAAGAGGTTCCCGGTTGCATGCAGCAAGAGCACGCCGACGGCCGACGCGACGAGGACGCCCCGGTCCCATTCTGCGAAGGGCCGCACGGCAGCCGTCGCAACCAACACCGGCAGGACCGAAACCGGAAACGAGAAGGCTCTCAGTGCACGGAACCGCATCCGGAGCCACCTCGTGCGTTCTCCATAATCCTGTCGCGACTCATCAACGTTGTTCACAGTCACGTCCCCTCCTCCGCGCTGCCTGAGTACACTGCACCGATCTTGTGGTACAACTCAGCTGATCCTAACATCTCTTCAGCCTAGTTTCCAGGGCCGTCGCGCCGCTGGCGTATTTGTTGAACGGCTCCAGTATGTTGAACCACGTAGCTCACGCGAAACGTCCTCCCGAGAAAGTACCCAGCAAGCCTCCACTCGTCATGAGGCGGTCAGCCTGAGAGGGCCAACCTCTGCCGGGTGACAACCGGCTTCTCAGGACATCCCCAAAAATGAGAGAAGCGGGGGTATAAGTACTTGGATAGCTTTGAGATACGGATTCCTGTAATTGCCGGAATAGTATGCGAAATTCCGGGGTAGTCTAAGGCAGGTTTTGCTTGACACCAGCACTGACATCTGATATACTAACACAGTATGTTTGTCGGGAACTGATTGACCTTCTGACACGATCAGTCTGACATACGGAGAGGGGGGATCACAGAGACAAAACGGTCAGCTTCAGAGATCCAGTTTCATTTTTGCTCGCAGGCGGGCAGGTTCTCGAGTTTGCCCACGGATGAGGAGTAGTATTATATTGAAAGGGGGACACGGATGATGCGCGGTAGTGGACTGACCTTGCGAGGTGGTTTTACTCTTGGAGTTTTGGGATTAGCGCTGGTCGCTCTGGCTATGGCCGGGTGTTCATCAGGCTCCGGAGGGGACGCAGGTGTAGGGGACGTAGGTGTAGCGAGCGAATCAACGGCCAGCACGCTTGGGTTACTGAGTGTGGAGGCTAGCGGTACGGCCGGTATCGTGCCGGCTAACGCGAGGTGCGGAGAAAGGCAAATTGAGGACCTGTGGGCTCGTACGGACCTTCCAATCGGGGCCGTCGAGGTTTCCAACGACCTGGACTATCTGTACTTGAAATTTGAGATCAGCGAAGACCTTGAGGAAGAATGGGGCATGTTGAAGGGCTTTGTCCAGGTGGGAGATGATGCCACAGACTACCCTCAAAATGGGAACAGTAACCCGCAGCCCTGGAACTTTGATCACACGTACGTTGCCCCGCCGGATGTGGCTGTGAAGGAGTTCACGCTCCCGATTGAATTCTCGACCATCGGACTGGATCACGGTGCTTGCGGGATAAACTTATTCGTCTTCGCGATGGCGCAAGTGACCGAGATTATTGAGGGCGAAGGGCCCACCGCGGAGCGAGCGTGGGCTAGCTCTGACCAGATCCCGACAAGTGCTCCAGGGGATCCGCAGATGTACTATTTCGAGTACGAGATCCAATGCTGCCCCTGGTACGACAACGAGAGCGAGTTCACGACGTATGGCCAGGGTGGTTGGGGAACCACTTGCCACGGCTGGAATCCCGGATGCTACCGGGACGACCAGTTTGATATCGCGTTCCCGGACGGTGTGACGATCGGGTCTGATCAATGTGATGACTCGGATGGTTTTACCATAACGTTCACCAGTTCAGAGGCGGTGGAAGCTTACCTGCCTAATGGTGGAAGGCCGGGCCCGCTCGAAGATGACTATGTGGATCCTGCCGAGAGGACGGAGGCAGGTGTGCTGGCTAGTCAGACGCTCGCCTTGGCTCTCAACCTCGGATTCGATGAGGTCGATGAGAATTTCAGCTCAAGCGATGAGCTGCTTGGTGACCAGGTCATCTGCATTCCGGAGTCCGTTTTCGACGGATGGACGCTCGCAGCCCTGCTCGAGGAGGCAAATTGGCTCCTCGCCGGTTGCGAGAGCGACTACGGACCGGGCGAAATCGCCGACGTCGTCGAGATCGTGAACGAGAACTACTCCGATGGCGGGGCTGACATGGGGTACATCTGCACCCCTTAGGAGAATCTGGTTTTCGGTAAGACGGTTTGGGGGGCTCGTATCTGCGAGCCCCCTCGCTTTTACTGTGGACGTCTGTGCCAGCCAAGTGGTCGTCTTGAGGTCAAGCTATCCACCACAAACTGCCGGCGGCGTGTCGGGGTCTCAGAACGTCGACCAGGCGCGGCGCGTACTTGATAAGCCGCGAGTTTCTCGTAATGCCAATGTGACGGATGCGCCACGAGCGGAGAAGGTCTTATGAGCAGGTTGAGCAAGATCCATTTGCCGCGAAACGGAACGTGCGCGAAACTCCCTGTCTCGACCGACAGGCGCCGCTCCGCCCGGCCCCGACGCGTTCTTCTCCTGGCAACTTTAAGCGCGGCACTGCTGGTGAGCCTGTTTGATGCAGGGGCTCTGGCAGAACGCGTTGAACTTGTGAAGGACATTCTTACCTCCACCGAGGATTCGTCTCCAATATCTTTTGTAGACGTTAACGGCACCGCATTTTTCGTTGCGGACAACGGAGTCAATGGTGCCGAGCTATGGAAGAGCGACGGGACACTCGGGGGAACTGTCCTTGTAAGAGACATCAACGTGGGAGGCAGTTCTAACCCAACTGAACTCACGAACGTTAACGGTACCCTCTACTTCCGTGCGAACGACGGGGTGCACGGTACGGAGTTATGGAAAAGCAACGGCACCGGTTCCGGTACCTTCATCGTGATGGATATCAATCAGTCGGGGTCCTCAAATCCCAGCAGCTTGACGGAACTGAATGGTACACTTTACTTTCGGGCGAACGATGGAGTTAACGGTTCGGAGTTGTGGCGAAGCGACGGCCACTCCTCCAATACGGTCATGGTAAGAGACATCAACACTGCCGGCAACGGTTTCCCCCTGGAGCTGACAAGTCTGGGGAGCGAGCTATTCTTCTCTGCTTTCGACGGCGCTCAGAGGGAACTCTGGAAGAGCGACGGCACCGAATCCGGAACGAGCATGGTGCTGGACATTAATCCCTCAGGAAGTTCTGACCCTCTCGGGTTTGCCACATCGAACAACACGCTTTACTTCGTCGCGGAGGACGGGACGACCGGACCGGAGTTGTGGAGGAGCGACGGCACGCCTGAAGGCACCGCACTCGTCGGAGATATCCACCCTGACGCGGGCGCCAACATATCCTGGCTCGTCGATGTCGGCGGGACGTTATTCTTCGTCGCGGAGGACGGGACGACCGGACCGGAGTTGTGGAGGACCGACGGATCAACCGGCGGCACCGCAATGGTAGCCGACATCTTTCCGGGTGCAAACGGTTCCTACCCGTCGTGGCTTACCGACGTAAATGGTGTCCTTTTCTTCAAAGCGGACGACGACGTTAGTGGGATCGAACTGTGGAGGAGCGACGGGACAGGGCCTGGCACGGCGCTGGTGCAGGATATCTTTCCCGGTGCCCTCGGTTCAGTACCGTCGTATCTGGTCAACGTCAATGGCACGCTGCTGTTCCGGGCCGACAACGGCCCGAATGGCGCCGAGCTATGGTCGAGCGACGGCACTCCGACAGGCACTCTTATGGTCGAAGACATCTATTTCGGAGGCGGTTCCTCCTTTCCCATGTTCTTGACGAACGTCAACGGCACTCTATTCTTCCGGGCAAACGACGGCTCCTATGGAGACGAGGTATGGATTAGCGAGGGAACGAGCGAAACCACAAGTCTGGTCAAAGACATCAACAGCACGGTTATCGCGAGCGATTCCAGTCCGTCCTCCCTGACACCTTTGAACGGCAGACTGTGTTTTGCAGCCGAACACGGTCTCCTGGGAGAAGAGTTGTGGGTCAGCGATGGGACTGAAGAGGGTACGACCCTGGTTAAGGATATTCTGCCCGGTCCCGGAAGCTCTTCCGCGAGCTTTTTGACCGTGCTGGAAGACAAGGTCTACTTCAGTGCAAACGACGGCGTCGACGGGCACGAGTTGTGGGTCAGTGACGGCACCGCTGGCGGCACAACACTGCTTCGTGATGTGTATGCTGGATCGGGGAGCTCCGCGCCCGGTTTCCTGACGAGTGCGAACGAGACACTGTTCTTCAGAGCAAACGACGGTACTAACGGGTTCGAGCTCTGGAGCAGCGACGGTGCGACATCCGGGACGAACATGGTTCTGGATATCAACTCCTCCGGAAGCTCAAGCATCTCAACAGTTGTCGTCGCCGATGGCAAGCTGTTCTTTCGTGCAAACGACGGCGCGACTGGCGCCGAGCTATGGACGAGCGACGGGACCCCGGCGGGCACCTCTCTTGTAAGAGATATTTACCCGGGTTTACGCAGTTCGAGCCCGTCTGCGACGACGAACATAGGCGGAACGGTCTATTTCGCCGCAAACGACGGCAGTAGGGGGGTCGAGCTCTGGAAAAGCGACGGGACACTGTCAGGAACGCTCCCTGTTAAGGACATTAACCCCTCGGGTAGTTCCAATCCCCGCTCCATGGTCTCCTTCAACGGCCTCGTGTTCTTCCGGGCTGATGACGGAACAAACGGTGCGGAACTGTGGGCGAGTGACGGAACATACCCAGGAACCAGTTTGTTCATGGACATCAACCCTACGGACGGTTCGGTGCCCCGGTCCATGTTCAACTACAATGGCACGCTCTATTTCTCGGCGGACGATGGGGTACAGGGCCGGGAACTCTGGAGAAGCGATGGGACGGTACCGGGCACGAACATGCTTCTGGATATTTATCCGGGCGGTAGTTCCGATCCGGAGTTCTTCACTGAGGTGGGTGGTGTCTTGTATTTTGTCGCGACCGACGGCGCGACAGGCCGGGAACTCTGGAGGACGGACGGAACCGCGGTGGGCACAGTTCCCGTCATGGACATCAATCCCGGACCGGCCAACTCAAATCCGGCCGAGCTGACGGAGTTGGACTGCGCACTTTACTTCGTGGCCGACGACGGTACAACGGGTAGGGAATTGTGGACGGCCTTCGAGGACGCGGACGGTGACGGGCTCCCCGACGAACTGGAAGGTACGGGCGATCCAGACGATGACGGCGTGCCCAACTTCCTCGACACGGATTCAGATGGCGACGGTATCCCGGACGAGGAAGAGGGAACCGGCGATCCCGACGATGACGGGATTTCGAATTTCCTCGACACGGACTCGGATGGGGACACAATCCCGGACGAGGAAGAGGGGACCGAAGACTGGGATAACGACGGTATCCCGGACTATCTCGACACCGACGCGGATGGGGACACAATCCCGGATGAAACCGAGGATACGGACGACCTGGACGGAGACGGAATCCCGAACTATCTCGATAGGGATTCGGATGGAGACGGTTTCAACGACCTGCTTGAAATCACGTTTGGCGCAGACCCGTACGATCCGGACGATGTGCCGGCGGTGCCATTGGCCGTGTGGCCGCTGGTGCTGGCTCTTCTCGGTATCGGCGCGGCGTCGCTGCGGAGGTTGGATCGCGGCGCGGAATGAAGCGCCCTTTCCCGACGCTCGAGCCGCAATCCTGCGTTTACATTCCCGGTTTGAACACGCGCGGGGCTGGGCTCTACAGAATGAGCCCGCAGTAGATCGGCTCCGAACCCGTCCGGCATGCGGCAGGTTTCATGAGATCGACCCAGGCGCTCGAAGAGGTTGTCACACGGCCCTTTATCCCTCGACTGCCGTTTACGCATCTGCTATACTTCAACTCCAGGGGCCAGCTACGCTAAACGCAGAGAACTGGAGGAGACCATGACTCGTGAACCGCTATCAGCAGATGGACTCGATCTCTTGCGCAAGTACGACACACCCACAGTGTGCAACGTTATCGAGCTCTTTAACGTTCGTCCCAGGACCGTCGGTTTCATGGACAAACGCATCCAGGCCTGTTTTCCTAAATTGCCGCCGATGGTCGGGTACGCTGCTACAGCGACATTTCGGTCGGCCGCTCCGTCCCAGGACGACGTGTATTCGAGCCTCGAAAAGCAAGTCGACCTTTTCCGCGAAATGCCCGGTCCGCCCGTGGTAGTATTCCAGGATCTTGACGATCCGCCGGTCGCCGCCACGTTCGGTGAAGTGATGTGCACTGCATACAAAGCATTCGGCGCCAGTGGCCTTGTAACCAGCGGTGCAGGCCGAGATTTGCCGCAAGTGAGAACGCTCGGTTTCCCGGTCTTCACGAACGGCGCAATCTGCGCACACGGATACTGCAGTATCCCGTCAATACAAGTGCCCGTGCATGTGGGAGGCGTGACGGTGCATCCGGGCGACCTGCTGCATGGCGACTCCGACGGCGTCACGACCATTCCGAACGACATCGCCAGCGAGGTCGGCCACGCGTGCGAGCAGTTTGTGGCGGCGGAAGCTGTGCTGCTGGACTACCTCAAGAGCGGGAACGTCACCCTGAAGGGAATGGCGGAAGCTCAAGCTGAATGTCATCAGATGATGGAGGAGATAAGGCAACAGGTCACGAGGAAATGACTACTCGACCTGATTGATCACCTGACTGCGCTTAGTCGCGCACGCTGCGCTCAGCCAACTGCAGCATTGCTGATTCATGGTCGTAGCGTACCCGCCGACACCAGCTTATAATCTACCATTTCAACCAGTAGATGTCACGTGGTTATCTTGGGGTTCCCCGCTCATGCCCGCCTGATTAGCCGCAAGAATAAGGGCATGGGGCAATTCCGGCTGTTTGCGGACCGTGACAAGCTTCAATC
>Ga0114922_10000226_pt1 | contig 54004 bp, 46 predicted proteins | sample AartaG_FD_100975 | JGI IMG/M metagenome (GOLD analysis project Ga0114922, IMG submission 100975) | Deep subsurface microbial communities from Aarhus Bay to uncover new lineages of life (NeLLi) - Aarhus_00045 metaG | ecosystem: Environmental > Aquatic > Marine > Oceanic > Sediment | place...
ACTTGACTCCCAACCAACGACGGAATAGATTCTTCTGTGAGAAGTCCATTTCTCGCATGGGCATATCCTCCTTCAAAACGGTCAATTGGATATGCCCTAATTCTATGGCAAATACCTCCTAAACTTACACAAAAGAATTTACGCAATATTTCCAGCAGCGTGCTTTTCAGTCTGTCGGGTGGCAGTGGTGTTATCCCTTCTCAGGCCGTTTTTTCGGTCTCTGTGTCTGTCCGCTCCTTTGACAGGTACGAAAGGGCCAGGACAGCCACAAGCATGATTGCCGCAATATGATACAGCCAACTGCCTTCAGACTGCATGTGTGTATGGCCGGTAAGTTTAGGCAGCGATGCTTCCGCTATCGGCATCAGCCAATCCAAAAGCAGTCCGAATCCCACGGCGCTTGCACCGACAGTTGCCAGAAACAGTGTCGCCGTCCGCGGTCCCAGCACCTTCCAGATCGTTGTGAACGTGGCAGCATTAGTGGCCGGCCCGGCGATCAGAAACGCCAGCGCCGCCCCTGGTGAGGCGCCCATGTGTATCATCCCGGCTGCAATCGGCACTGACGCGGTTGCGCATACATATATCGGCACCCCGGCCATCATCATCAGCAGGATCGCCATCAGTCCGCCGCCTATGTATGTTACCAGATGATCCGGTGGGACAATCGCCGCCATCGTTCCCGCGATGAGAATTCCGACCAGCAGCGCCAGACCTATGTCTCTCGGCAGGGTCACGAATCCGTGTTCCAGAATACGGACTGGCGCATTCTTCCGATGTTCTTGCTCGCAACAGGCGCCATGGCAGGCAATAGGCTTTGACTCGACCGCCGCCGGGGTTTGATCGGGCTGACCAAGGAATCGCACCAGCCCCCCGCCGACGAGACCGGTCAGCAATGCCGCTACCGGCCGGAAGATTGCGAAGATCGGGCCGAGCAGGGCGTAGGTAACGGCGATACTGTCCACACCGGTCTGGGGCGTGGAAAGAAGGAACGCCGTCGTTGCCGCGCGACTGGCACCGTGTCGATGCATGGACACTGATACCGGAATCACACTGCACGAGCAGAGAGGTAACGGCACGCCAAACAGCGAGGCTTTCAACACAGGTCCCAGGCCGTGTCCGCCGAGGTTACGTTCCACCCACTCCGGAGAAATCAATACTGAGAGTATGCCGGCAGCCAGAAAGCCGAACAGCAGGTATGGCGCCATCTGACCCAAAACCAGCCAGCTCTCGGTAAGAACTGATGTGACTATGTCATACATCATCAATGATCTTGTTTCCTTCGAGTTTTTTCAACTCGGTGTTCTCGGGCCGCTGCTGAGGGCAGTCCGGGAAGCGAATCACTTCCTCCCGACTATGGCATTCTACCAGTTCTCAGCCAGCAGTTCAAAATGCCCCTGGGGATGGGCGCAGGCCGGGCAAGCCCTGGGCGCTTCCTCTCCTTCGTGGAGGTAGCCACAGTTGCGGCATCTCCAGACGACCTTCTTATCCTTCTTGAACACCGTGCCCGCTTCAATGTTCGCCAGCAAACCAAGGTACCGCTTCTCGTGCTGTTTCTCTGCAATGGCGATAGCTTCAAACGTCTTCGCGATGGCCTCGAAACCTTCCTCCCGGGCTATCGTCGCGAACTCCGGATACATGCTCTCCCATTCGTGGTGCTCGCCGCCGGCGGAAGCCTTCAGGTTTTCGGCCGTGCTGCCGATCACCCCGGCGGGAAAGGCGGCCTGAATCTCGACCTCGCCACCCTTCAAGAACTTGAACAGCCGCTTGGCATGTTCTTTCTCGTGGTTGGCGGTCTCCTCAAAGATATGTGCGATCTGTACAAAACCCTCTTTCTTCGCCTTGCTTGCGAAATAGGTATAGCGGTTTCGCGCCTGGGACTCACCAGCAAACGCGGTGAGCAGGTTTTTCTCTGTCTGCGATCCTTTCAAATCCGCCAATCTGTTCTCCTTCCAGGACTTCTATTTCCAACAAGGAACAATTATTTCAAGACCTGAACGATGGTGCCGAACTGTTCAAAACTCCCTCTAACGCACAACCTGTTGTCATCTCATGAAGCTGACCAGTATCGCGGTCCCTCAGCAGGAGCAGCTTTTTGACGGCAGCCTTGCACGTTCTCATGTCCATGTCTGCGTCTCTCCGATCAACCTCGCGTACCGTCTGCTCACTGAGCAGCTGCGGCCGGCGGTGTGAAAACCCGCTGCGCCAGTTCACGATCGATCTGGAACAAGCCGGCCTTTGAATCGCCGAACATCTTGAGTTGCTGGACAATCCCTTTGGCTGTGGATTCTTCTTCCACCTGTTCGTTTACAAACCACTGGAGGAAGATGTGGGAGGCATGGTCTTTTTCCGACAGGGCTATCTCTACCAGGTTGTTTATCAATCCGGTGACCTTCTGTTCATGCTCGTATACTGTCTCGAACACTTTCACGACCGATTCCCATTCAGACGGAGGAGCGTCGATCGCCCTGACCAGCGCCCGGCCGTCACGCTCGATCACGTAATCGAACATCTTCATGCCGTGTGACACTTCCTCCTGATACTGGACACGCATCCAGTTGGCGAATCCGGGAAGATCGATTGATTCCAGGTACGCCGACATGGATAAGTACAGGTGAGCCGAATAAAACTCCGCCGCAATCTGGTCATTCAAAGCGTCTTGCATTTTCCTGCTGATCATCGCAACTCCCTTTCCAGCTGTGTGGCTTGTTAGTTCTCTGTCAGTATACTGTCATCATACTCGATTTCGAATCGTAACTTGTGTTTGGCTTCCTCCTGTGCCAAACCAAGGAACATCGATTTCAGGTTGGCATCGTCAGTAGCAGCCGCCAGGTCGTTATACAACCTGAACGCCGCCTTCTCCGCTTTCATAGCCAGAATAAGAGCCTCCTGGTAACTCAGTTCCGTTTTCAGATCTATGTCAACCAGGTGATCTCCGATCTTCAGATCCTGAACCTTCTGCTCCGCCGACACCATTTGCTTGCCGTCCTTGACGGCCATCAACTTTGCCTTGTGACCTCCCTCTTCATCCGCAAAGACAAGAAACACGTCCTTCATATGTTCGTGTTCCATCTCACCAGCCAAGCCGGTATAGAAATCTGCGGCATCCTGCTCCTTCTGGATGGCGAAATCGAGAATTTTGTCTACTGAGTCTAATTTCATCTGAACCTCCAACAACAATCAAGTCTTCCACAGTCTATGTAGGTTGCAATACTCCCGGGCACTCACGCTGTCAGCGGCAATTTTGAAAGTCGCCTCGGGCGCATCCCCGGGATTCAGGAACTGACGGTAAGCCCTGCCGTCCGCGATCAGTTCGATCCACTCGATATAGTGCTTGTCTTCCATCGGGTGGGCGACTTCGCCGACCTTCACCTTGTAGCCGCCGTCGATTTTTTCAATGAGGGGGACGTGCTTCTCTGTCGCGGCGTCGGTTTCGCCCTCTTTTAGCAAAGTCATGTTCTGTCCGCAGCAAACCAGAGTACCGATCCCGGTATGAAGGACCTCAACAATGTTGCCGCATTTCTCGCACTTGTACACCTGCAGTTGTTCCGTAGCCATTTTCCATTCTCCTTTCTTGCATTGGGACTTGCCGGTCGGTTTAGAACGCGGTGAAGCCGTTAGCCGACCAGTAGTCTCCCCCCAGTTCCTCTTGCTGCTCAATCAGGGCATGATAGTGCCCCGATTCCCACAAAGCCAGATGTGCGAAGAAGCCTCGCACGGACTCATCTTCCGCCTCCTCCGATTGCTTTCGATAATAGGCGACTGCATCGCGCTCAAGCTGAATGCCTATCGACAGGGCCGTCATCTCGAAATTGGCGTCCTTGATGCGGTCCCTCAGTTGATCAGAGAAGATCGGGGACCTTCCAGAGAGATCAGTCATGCGACCCAGCTTGAGCTCGGCATCTACGCGACCCGTCTTCAGAACTGAATCATGCTGACTCAACAGGAATCGCATGTGGTCCATCTCCTCGGCGGCCAGCATCTGGAACACCTCTTTGCCTTTGGCGTCTTCAGTGCATTTGGCCGCCATCAGGTAGAAGTCGTGACCATAGCGTTCCGCCTTGGCCGCCGCTAACAGACCTTCCAACAACAGCTTATTCTTTGCTTCTCCCGTGGTCATCTAATCTTCCTCATGCCCCATCATTGATCAGTGCTCGAGGTTGAACTCCTGGAAATCGAAAAAGTTACCGGTGCGATTGAAATAGTCCAGTTCGGCCTGTACAATCGCCAGGTGTCCTTCTTCAATCTCCAGAAAACGGGCAAACAGTTCGCCCTCCTCTTTCAACTCCCTGATCATTCGCCGGTAGAAGCCCGCTGTTTCCTGCTCCATGGCCAGGGCCTTCTTGAGCATTTCCCGTTCTGTGCCGTAGTCTCTGGTTGAGAGGTGCTCGCCCAGTTTTTTCACTCCTTTTTCAATAGTCTCCCGGGCAGGTACAACGCTCTTGAGCTTAGCGGGAGACACCTTCCCGGATTGCTTCCACCCAGCGAGGAGGGATGCCAGGTGGTCGATATGCAACTGCTCCTCATTGCCAAGCACCTCAAAAACTCGCCGGCCGGTCTCATCGGCGATATTGTCCATAGAATCCAGGTACGCATCACGCACCCTGGTTTCGTATTGTATAGCTGTCTTGATCGCTTCTTCCAGGTTCATCTACTCCTCCTAATTCAATACCCGGTGGTCGATAACAAACGCTCCATCCCCACGGTGATACGCCGATGCGGCACGCGGATTATCTTTCCCGAACTTTGTTAACAGCCCTCAACACATCGTCGTAATCAGGTTCCTCGGTTATCTCTTCAACGTATTGGATGTACCGGATAGTACCCGTCCGGTCGAGGACAAAAATGGTTCGGGCCAGAAGCCGCAGTTCTTTGATCAGTACTCCGTACGCCTTTCCAAAGGACGCGTCGCGGTGGTCAGAGAGGAGCTTGACATTTTCCACACCTGCCGCCGCACACCAGCGGGCTTGGGCAAACGGGAGGTCCATGCTGAGAGTAAGGATCACAACGTCGTCGCCAAACTTCCCTGCTTCCTGGTTAAACCGTTTCGTTTCAAGATCACAAACCGGCGTATCCACCGACGGTACGGAGACAAGGACCACCACCTTTCCCTTAAACGAGGAAAGCCTGACCGGCTCCAGCTTATCGTTCAGCCCTTCAAAGTCGGGGGCAGTATCACCCACCTTGACTTCGTTGCCGACCAGAGTCAGTGGCTTACCCTTCATCTTTGTCAAACCAGTTCTCTCGCTCATACATTATCCTCCTCAAAGAACAGGATCATCCGTAAGGGTCCATACCCTTCTTGTCTATTGTGATTTCTTTCCGTATGCTTCAGAAATGCTTTTCTCTTGTTGAATGTTCCTGCAACCGGGGCAAATCCCGATAAATTCAACCCGACATCCGAGAATTTTCCAGCCGTTTGCCTGCTTGAACCTCTGATCCAGGAAGTCCCCGGGAATATCATGGAGATCACCGACACAGCCGCAATCAGTACAGCGAATGTGATTATGACGAGCCGGGTTTCCGTCAAACCGGGCTTCTGCGCCAATGGTATCCAGCCTCTGTATGATACGGTTTTTCGCCAGGAATTCCAAGTTCCGATAAACCGTACCCAGGCTGATTCGGGGCATCCTCTCTCGTACAATCTGATAGAGCTCAGCCGCGGTCGGGTGGGATGTCAGTTTGCAGAGCTCTTCCAGAATCACCTGACGCTGCCTGGTATTTCTCTGTGGTTTTTCAGCGGCCAACGGTATCTCCTAAGATTATAGTAATGATAAGCATTACTATTAGGCCTAACGATTGTCAAGTTCTTTTTGTTCCGGATAATCCAGAAAAATCTGCCCCGACTGCCGTAGGTTCCGGTAAATCGTACTATAGAGCCGAACCAGTTCAGAGCCGCTGGTTGACAGAAAGCAAGCCTGGCAGGAATTTGGGTCCTGCCTCACCCAGACTTGACTGCCCCCCGTCTCAGTGCCGCCGGCGATATTCGCGCCTACTCAAAATCCGGTCGTCTGTAACTCCTTCGAACCGGAGTAGTCCATCTTGGCCATCTGCGAGTACAGGTTCCAACGTCGGTCGCAATCCTGCTGGCCAAGTTTGAGAAGCATCGCGGCCCGCACGGGGTCCTTGGTTTTCAGCGTGCGGAAGCGATTCTCGGCGTAGGCATACTCCTCAAACGAGATCGATGGCGCCTTACAGTCGAGCTGTAGCGGGTTCTTGCCCTCGGCGATCCGGTCGGGGTTGTAGCGGTACAGCAGCCAGTGGCCGGACTTGACCGCCTTGTCATCGGCCTCCATGCCGTGGGCCATGTCGATACCGTGCGCGATGCAATGACTGTAACAGATCACCAGTGAGGGCCCGTTGTACCTCTCGGCTTCAACGAACGCCTTGACCGTCTGGGCGTGACTTGCACCCAGAGCAAGCTGAGCCACGTAGGCCGATCCGTAGGACATGATCATCAGGCCGAGGTCCTTTTTCGGGAGCGGCTTGCCGGCGGCGGCGAACTTGGCCGTTGACCCGCGCGGTGTGGCTTTGGACATCTGCCCGCCGGTGTTGGAGTATACTTCGGTGTCGAGCACGAGCAGGTTGACGTTTTTCCCCGAAGCCATAACGTGGTCCAGGCCGCCAAACCCGATATCATACGCCCAGCCGTCACCGCCGATCCCCCAGACGGATTTGTTCACGAGGAAGTTGGCGACGTTCTTAAGGGAAGTCACCCGATCACCGCCGTTCCTGCCGTGGAGTTTGTCGAGAAGGGCCGTGACGCGTATGCGTTGCTCTTCGATACCCTGCTGGGTTAGTTGATCGGCGTTGGCCAGGTCGTCGTACATTTCGGGAGCCAGTTCCTTGACCAGCTCCAGGCCATACTCCTTGAGGCGATCCGCCGTCAGACGCATGCCCATGGCGAATTCGGCGCAGTCCTCAAAGAGCGAGTTGGACCAGGCCGGGCCGCGTCCGTCGGCGCGCCTGGCGAACGGTGTCGTGGGAAGGTTGCCGCCGTAGATCGAACTGCACCCGGTGGCGTTGCCGCAAACGGCGCGATCACCGAACAGTTGCGTCATCAGCTTCACGTATGGCGTCTCACCGCAGCCGGCGCAGGCCCCGGAGTATTCAAACAGCGGCCTGACAAACTGCGAACCCTTGGTTGTCGCAATGTTGTACAGTGATGGATCGACCTCCGGCAGTTCGTTGAGGAAGAAGGCGTAGTTCTCCACCTCCTGTTCCCGGATCGGCATCTGCGGGGCCATGTTGATCGCTTTGACGTCGGTTTTCTGCTTGTTCTCGTCCTTCTTGAATGCCGGGCAGGCGTTCACGCAGACTTCACATCCGGTGCAGTCTTCCGGGGCAACCTGGAGGGTGTAGTACATGCCCTTGAGCTGTTTGGACATGGCGTCGGTATACTTGAAGGTCTTGGGCAGTTTATCCAGGTAATCCCCAGAGAAGACCTTGGGACGAATGGCGGCGTGGGGACAGACAATCGCGCAGATGTTGCACTGGATACACACCTCAGGCTCCCAGACCGGGATGTCGACGGCGATATTGCGCTTCTCGTACTGGGTTGTCGCGCTGGGGTAAGTGCCATCGTCCGGGAAGACGGAGACCGGAAGGTCGTAGCCGCGACCGGCAATAATTTCGGCCGTCACGTTGTGGACAAACTCGGGTGCATGCTCCGGTACGATCGGAGGCATCTTCTTGGTACTGGTCACTTGGCGTGGATAGTCCACCTTGTGCAAGGCTCCCCCAGCGCCGTCAACGGCCGAGTAATTCATGGTGACGACTTTCTCCCCCTTGCCGCCGTAGGTTTTCAGGATGGCGTCCTTGATGGCCTTGACGGCCTCGTCCCTGGGAAGGATTCCGGAGATCAGGAAGAAGGCCGTCTGCATGATCATGTTGATGCGGGCGCCGAGTCCGAGTTCCTTAGCAAGGGAGATGGCGTCGATCACGTAGAAATCGGCCTTTTTGTCGATGATCTGCTTTTGCACCTCCATCGGGATGTGGTCCCACACTTCGTCCGCGCCGTAGGGGGAATTCAGCAGGAACGTGCCGCCATCAACAAGGTTGCCGAGCATATCGTACTTTTCAAGGAAGGAGAAGTTATGACAGGCCACAAACTGTCCGGAGGTAATAAGGTACGGCTTGCGTATCAGTTCCTTACCGAACCGCACGTGAGAGACCGTGATCGCCCCCGCCTTCTTGGAATCGTAAACGAAATAGCCCTGCGCGCAGTTGTCCGTGTTTTCTCCGATGATCTTGATCGAGTTCTTATTGGCGCCCACGGTACCGTCGGCGCCGAGGCCATAGAAAAGACCGCGGAAGTTCTCACCCTCAAGATCGAATGATAGGTCCGGCTCCAGTGACGTCATGGTAACGTCGTCCCTGATGCCGACCGTGAAGTGATTCCCGGGTTCGTCGTTGCTCAGGTTGTCAAACACTGCCTTGGCCATCGGTGGGTTGAACTCGGCCGAGCCAAGTCCGTAGCGGCCGCCGACCACGCGCGGGCGTTCGGTCGGCCGGGTCCAGCCTTTGTCGTATGCCTCGTCAAGCGCGGCCTGGATGTCGATATAGAGCGGTTCGCCTACCGCGCCCGGCTCCTTGGTGCGATCCAGTACGCCGATCCGTGTTACCGTGGATGGCAGAGCCGCGACAAATACCTCGGACGCGAAGGGGCGATAGAGACGCACCTTGATTAAGCCGATTTTCTCGCCGCGCTTAACCAGTTCCTCGACAGTTTCGTGAACCACCTCGGCCCCCGTGCCCATGATAACGACTACTCGTTCCGCCTGGGGATGGCCGATGTAGTCAAAAAGCCGGTACCGGCGACCCACTATCGAAGCAAACCTGTCCATATGCTTTTGAACGATATCGGGAGTGGCCTGGTAGTACTTGTTGATCGTCTCCCGTGACTGGAAAAAGACGTCCGGGTTCTGCGATGTACCCTTGATGGTCGGATTGTCGGGCGAAAGAGCCCGCCGGCGATGGTCGGTGATCAACTTCTGAGGGAGCATCTCTCGCATGTCGTCGAAGGGAATCTCCTCGATTTTCTGGACCTCATGCGAGGTGCGGAAACCGTCAAAGAAATGGACGAACGGTACGCGGCTCTCAAGCGCCGCCGCCTGGGCGATCAGGGCCAGATCCATGACCTCCTGCACCGACCCCGAGGCGATAAGCCCGAAACCGGTGGAACGGACGGCCATGACGTCGGAATGATCGCCAAAGATCGAAAGGGCGTGGGTGGCCACGGCGCGCGCCGATACATGGAACACGGTGGGGGTAAGCTCCCCGGCGATCTTGAACATGTTGGGCACCATGAGCAACAGTCCCTGCGAGGCGGTGAAGGTCGTGGTCAGGGCGCCCGTGGTCAGGGCGCCGTGAACGGCGCCGGCGGCACCGGCCTCGGACTGCATCTCCACCACCGTGGGAATGGTGCCCCAGATGTTTTTCTTTCCGTCGGCGGATCTCTCGTCGGCGACCTCACCCATGTTGGAGGAGGGGGTAATGGGGTATATGGCAATGACTTCGTTCGTGGCGTGAGCCACGTACGCAGCGGCCGTGTTGCCGTCAGTCATCACCATCCTGCGATCGCGGTCTTTGGCCTGCTTCCGCTTTTGCTCTAACGCCTGTACATTTTCATCCGCCATCGGTATGCTCCTGAGTTAAATGACAAAACACATGTTATTATAGCAGTTGTCGGCAATCAGTCGGGTTTGGAAATAGTGATTTTCTTCTGACCCTGGTACTTCCCCTTCTTGTCCCGGTAGGAGTCGGCGCACACCTCCGACGCCTCCAGGAACAGCAACTGCGCTATGCCCTCGTGAGCGTATATCCGGGCCGGTAGCGGGGAACTGTTGGAAAGCGATATGGTGGCATATCCTTCCCACTCCGGTTCAAACGGCGTGACATTGACGATGACGCCCATTCGGGCGTAAGTCGACTTGCCCAGGCAGATGGTGATTACGTTGCGGGGAATCTTGAAGTACTCCCGGCTGCGTCCCAGCACAAATGAGTTGGGGGGAATCAGAATGCTGTCGGCCTTGACGTCGACGAACTGCTCCGCCCCTCCCTGCTTGGGGTCGAGTTCCGATACACCTTCGGTGCTGAGCAGTTTGAACTCATCCGCCAGACTTATGTCATAACCATAGGATGAAACGCCGAAGCTTATCCCGCGACGCACCTGGCTCTCCGAGAAGGGGACTATCATCTCGCTGTCGCGGGCCATCTGTATTATCCACAGGTCGGATTTGACCGACATAACGGCTTATCTCCTTTACGCGGCTTTCCAGCGTAACTTGAAAGATAACTTCCTCGCTGTCACATGTAAACCGAAATAACGATGTACAGGTTTTCCGGCTACGTCACCGTTACACCCTTAGCGTGTTCCCACTCCGCCAGATCGGCCAGGGTGTGGGATTCAAAGGTCTCGATCAGGCCTTTTTCTACCATCACCAGGAGATCTCGAACAGCGCAACGATCGCTCTTGTCGCAGTGGTCCGGATCAGGAATACATTGCAGCAGGTGATAAGGTCCCTGGATCGCCTCGAGCACCGCCATGACCGTTATCTCGGCGGGGCTCCCGGTCAGCGTAAACCCTCCCCTGACGCCACGATAGGATCGCACGATGCCATACCGAGCCAGCGACTGAAAGATCTTGGCGAGGAATTTCTCGGGAATCTCCCTCGCCTCGGCAATCTCGGAAAGAGGGGTTACAGCAGTGCCGCCCTTGGCGACCAGATACAAAACCCCCAGTATCCCGTATTCTTCTGCTTTCGTGAATTGCATAACGACCTTCGTTCCCGGTCTACTCCAAGTCAACGCTCAAACGCGGCCGTCCCTCAGAGTACTCCGATCTTTTTGCTTCCAAGAAAATACGCAGAAAGGGACGCATTAGTCAACCAGTATTGGTGACATTTTTCACAAAGTAAGCCCGCCGGTTTCTCCGATCCCGTCGCGTTGCCGATTGACAATTGTCCGATTTCATATACCTTTACCCGACGCGGATCACCTGGCGGAAAGTTGAGGAGTAGCGATGTCGGACGAGCAGGAAGCGAAGGATAAAGGCTTGTTGATTGTTTATACCGGCAACGGAAAGGGGAAGACAACGGCCTCCCTGGGAATGTGCCTGCGCGCCGCCGGTTACGGCTGGAAGATATGCCTCATCCAATTCATCAAGGGGAGCTGGAAATACGGCGAGTTGGAGGGCGTCAAGAAACTGGAGCCGGACCTGGAGCCTCACGTGATGGGCAAGGGGTATGTGCGCATTGTCGACGACACCAGGCAGATGTCTGAGCACAAGAAGGCCGCCGCCGAGGGTGTAACGCTGGCCCTTGAGAAAATCCGGTCCGGGAAATACCCGCTGATTATTCTGGATGAACTTAACGTTGCCGCCAAACTTGGCCTCGTTTCGACGGAGGATATCAAGACCATCGTCGCGGCTCGGTCTGAGAACCAGCACCTGGTGATAACGGGCCGCGACGCCGCCGACTGGCTTATCGAAGCGGCTGATCTCGTCACTGAGATGGTGGAGATAAAACACCCCTATCAGAAGGGTGTCCTCGCCCAGAAGGGAATCGACTATTGAGAATCTCCGTCACGGGGGCAACCGGTTTCATCGGGCGGCATCTTGTCAACCGCCTCCTGACCGCCGACCACGAGGTAGTGGCGCTGGTTCATACCAACTCCGGTGAGGGAACGGCAGGGAAGGGAGTTACCCGGGCAGCGGGATCAGTGGAAGATGTCCCCAGTCTGGAGGCTGCTTTTGGCGGGGTGACGACAGTTTATCATCTGGTCGGGCTCATTGCCGAGTCCGGTACGGCGACCTTCGAGCAGACCGTGGTGCGCGGGACCGAGAATGTCGTCGCCGCCTCTCAGGCGATGGGAGTGAGCAGGATTGTCTATCTGTCGGCGATGGGCGCCGCGGCCGACGCTCCCTCGCAGTATCACCGGACGAAACACCGCGCGGAGCAGGCGATCCTTTCATCAGGTCTCGAGTATGTGATCCTGCGGTCTTCGGTCGTCTACGGTCCCGGTGATCGGTTCATGTCGCAACTCGCGAACCTGATTACCAGGCTGCCGGTCACGCCCGTGATCGGCAACGGGAAGTACCGGCTGCAACCCATATTCATCGAAGACCTCACGGAAATCATGTACCGGGCGCTGACGACGGATGAGGCGGTGGGACGGGTGGTCGATGTCGGCGGCCCGGAAGAACTCGAATACCTGGAGATACTCGATATCCTGAAATCAGTCCTGGGCAGAAAGCGCTTGAACTTCTTCGTTCCGATGGCGTTCATGGGTCTGATGGCGCGAATCATGGAGATGGCGATCAAACCGGCGCCGCTCACGCGTGATCAACTGGTTATGATGGAAATGGGAAACACGGGCGACGTGAGAGAGATGACAGAGTTGTTCGGCGTCAAGCCGGTTTCACTCCCTCAAGGTCTGAAAAGCTACATGAGGAAGTAAGGATGGCGAAGGAAAAGCAGTACGATATCGTGATAGTCGGCGGTGGTCCCGGCGGGCTTACCGCCGGCCTTTACGGCGCCAGGGCGGAAAGAAAGACAATCGTCCTTGAAAAACTCACCCCGGGGGGACAAATCGCCAACACTGATGAGGTCGAGGATTACCCCGGATTCGAGAAAATATCCGGCGTCGAGTTGGCCATGAAAATGACCGAGCATGCCAAGGGTTTCGGTCTTGAGATCGCCGCCGAGGAAGTCGTAGAAATCTACGTGGACGGCGACGATCGGGTGGTCAGGTGCGCCTCGGGCGATACTTACCGGGCCAGGGCGGTGATACTGTCAACGGGCGGTTCTCCGGTCAAGCTTGGTGTTCCCGGCGAACGGGAGTACACCGGCAGGGGCGTGTCGTACTGCGCCATATGCGACGGCGCCTTCTTCAAGGGCCAGGTGATTGCGGTCGTCGGCGGCGGTGATGCTGCCGTCGAGGAAGCCACCTTCCTGACCAAATTCGCATCGAAAGTGCATATTATTCACCGGCGTGATGCCTTGCGTGCCGCCAGAGTCATTCAGAGCCGCGCCTTCAATAACGAAAAGATCGAAATCATCTGGGACACGATAGTCGAGTCGGTCAACGGCAACGGCACGCGCGTTACCGATCTGTCGCTGAAGAACGTCACGACCGGTGATAAGTCGAGTCTCCAAGTGGGCGCTGTGTTCCCCTTCCTGGGCTTCCGCCCGAACTCCAACATCACTCGTGAAGCCCTCCGCACCAACCAGGCAGGATATATCGTCACCGACGAGAAAATGGAGACATCCATCAAGGGTATCTATGCCTGCGGTGATGTCCGAGCCCAACTCGTCCGCCAGATTACGAATGCGGTGGGAGACGGCACTACGGCGGCCGTAGCAGCAGATAAGTATATCGAGGAGCTGGAGGACCGACAAGCTCACGGCAAGTAAGCAGGCCGCAGTCCCCCCTCCGGCAGATCGGCTGCAGATCGAGTCCGAATCGCGCCTTCAGGATCACCGAGGCGCCTGCGCCATATATGGCTGATCGGAATGCAGTCTCTTGCATAAGGTGAGTATGCTCGGCATGTCTACTCTTCGCCGTCATCGGGTTCCCATTGTTCCCGGTCGCGTCCGCCCGAGTGTAAGCTCAAGCCGTGTCGCCAGTTGGCTCGGAGTTTCGTGACCGGCGTCCGCTTACTGCTTCAAGGCACGTGATTTGCGTGTACTCATATGGGTAAGCATCGAGCTTACGGCAGCATTAGATCCACGGGAGTGGTGTGCGCTGGTAATACAGCCACCTGACTCATGAGTCGGGCATCCCCCCTCCGCCACTCCCGTTTTCTTATTGTGGGATTTCCCCTCGTCGATTCAAGAAAACGGGGTCGCTACCGATACCTTTCCTGATAGAGCAGTTATGGAAGGAGCCGGTCTTGATTCGACGGTGTCTGGGCAATCTGCGGCCGGGCCTGCTGGTCCGGCTCAGCAACATAATCATCATGCAAGTGGTGTTTGTCTTTGCCGCTTTAGCGCTCATCATCTTCTATCCCCAGCAGGAATGGTCCGTTGAATACGACACCCAGGCAGTCCAGGAGCGGTTCCAGGGATTGTGCAAGCGTCTCTCAGAGGTCCTGGCAGTCGATAGTGGCGCTTCCGGCGAGGCGGCCATAGTCATCAGCGATGACACTCGCAGGTCGCTGGATCGGCTCTTTGCTGCTCAGAACGAACTCAGCCTGGCGACAATCCATATCGCCAGACCTGAAGAGGGTATTCAGGCCGTCTATGCTTATGACGGAAGTCACCACCAGGCCGCGCCGGAAGGCAGCTCGCTTGCAGAGTTGGCCAACGAGGGCGCTCTTCAGCTTGCCCTGATGCAGCCGGCGGGTACATTTGCGCCCTACTCCTTCAGCCCGGAGAACTGGGTCTATCTCTTCCGATTCGACATTGAGCACGATCTGCCGGCAATACTGGCGGCAAGAATCGACCATGGCCTGCTGATCTCCGACAGATCCAAGCTGCAGTATGCCCTGGTGCTTTTGTTCCTCTGTTCGACTTTGGTATCGCTTCTGATCGTGTATCTTCTCTCCCTCAAAGTCAAGACACCGCTGGACAGGCTCCTGCACGGCATGGAGAAGACCACCGAGGGCCAGCTTTTCTATACGATAGAGGCCGACGGCAGCGGCGAACTGGGGCGGATCGTGGAGTCTTTCAACAAAATGTCGCGGCATCTCTGGGACGACCAGAAACAGATCGAGAGGTACAGTCTGCTGCTCAAGGATGCGTCTGTCGCCCGGTCGGAGGCGCAGGCGTTTCTGGCCACTCTCATCGACTCCTCACCCGGCTGCATCGTGGTCGCCTCGGTCGACGGCGAGATAGTGATATTCAACCGCAAGGCGACCGAGGTTTTCGGATACGACGCCTCGGAGGTGATGGGAGCGACGTGCGATCGGCTGTTCACCCGTTCGGTTCAGTCCGAGGACTGGCGCCGTTCCCGGGACAGTGACCAGTCACTCAGTGACAAGTCACGTAGTGACGAGTCACATAGTGAAGTGGTCTGTTGCCGGAAAGACGGTTCCCTGTTTCCCGCCTACCTGGTGGCGTCGCCGATCAGGACCAGCACCGGAGAGGTGGCGGCGCACCTGTTCATCCTGCGGGACATCTCGGAAAGCAAGAACTTCCAGGAGATGATGGTCCGGCTGGATCGCTACTACACCCGGGGTGAAATGGCCGGTGATATCGCCCATGAGATCAACAACTACCTGGCCGTGTTGTCGGGGAATATCGAACTCATGCCGCTCTTCATGAAGAAAGGTCAGAACGACAAGATCTCCAGAAAGCTCGAGCTCATGAAAACCACCGTCGACCATATTGCGAAATTTACCGACGGCCTGATGGACGTCAACCAGGGCAGTCCCCGCTTTGCCGGGGCCGACGTCAATCAACTCATACAGAACATGCTGGCCTTCGTAAAACCGCAGAACAGGTTCGACGGCATACTGATCGACACCCACCTGTCCTCTGATGTGCCGCTGGCGGAGATCGATGTGGGTTTAATCCAGCAGGTCCTGATCAACCTGCTCCACAACGCCTCCGACGCGCTCTCGGAAACGACCGGGGAACGAAAGATAGAAATCAACTCTGCTGTCATCGCCGAAGGCCCCGAGACTCGCGTTCGCATCGAGGTAATAGACACCGGGCCCGGAGTCCCGCCGGATCGCGAAGAGATCCTGTTCAAGGAGCGCTTCACAACCAAGCGCAGGGGCCACGGTTTCGGGCTGGTGACCTGTCGCAAGATAATGGAGACGCACCATGGACGAATCGACTACATGCGTCGAGAGAACACCGTCTTTCTCATTGAGTTTCCCACGGTACACCAACCGACCCCGGCCGAAACCGATTCCACCGACCGGCAGTCGATGACTACGCCAACGATCTAACTTTATATTGCCCTCTCGTGGCCCGGCGCTAACTTGCACTCGATGAAGGAGCCCTCGAAAACCACGTCGGTCGGACTGGAACAGCGACTTCTGGCGGCGCTGGTTGTTCTGCTGGCCCTGGCAGTGTTCGGATTCACCTGGGTGGGTATCAGGGAGAGCCGCTCCGCCGGCCTGCGACTCCTGATCCTGCAGGGAAGGGCGTTTACGGAGGCTCTGGCCCAAGCGGCTGAGAACGCCATAGCTTCAGAATCAGTCTTCGACAACCTTGTGTACCTTCGATACAGTGAGGTTGTCAGAAGCCTACCCAGTACCGATCTGTCGCAACTAACAGATCTTGATCTGGTTCAACTGGCTGTAAACCATGACCTGTATGGGGCGTATGTTTTCGACTCGTCGGCCGCCGTAGCGGTCGGGGGAGCGACGCGGGGACCGCAGATAGGTCCACCTGAGTTTGTTGCCGACGAGGTTGCCCAGCTCCTGGCCAATCCCGAGGATCGCTATACCCTGCTTCTGGACGAGGGCGATCACGGCATCGGACCTGTCCACTACTACCTGGAGATTACCGGCGATCTCAGCCGCGTGGTAGTGCTGGTTGCCGACGCTCTGTATTTCACCGATGCCCTCAGGCAGACTCAGATTGGTTACCTTGCTCGGAACATGGCCGGGGAAGCCGGGGTCGAGTATATCATCTATCAGGCTACCGATGGAATCGTCTTTGCCTCTCGCAAGATGGGCAGTCTGCTTGCGATTGAATCCGACCCATTTCTGGTTGAGGCCCTGGAGAGCGACACGATTATGCATCGGTTATACCGCTTTCAGGAACGAGAAGTGCTGGAGTTGGCGCGGCCGTTCTCATCGGTGGAGTATCCCTTTGGGGTCCTGCGTGTCGGTCTCTCACTTGAAGGGTACTACTCGATTTCGAGTGGTTTCGACGTGTTGATGATCAGCCTGGCGGTGGTTCTGTTCGTCCTCCTCCTGGTGGCGCTCTTGTATCTGAACAGCAGGCGCAAGAGAAGGGAGATCAGCCGCGAGTATGCCCGAATGAAGACCGTTACCGACCGCATATTCGATGAAATGCGAACAGGCGTGGCGGCCGTGCAGACCGACGGCGTTATTTCTCTCGCCAACGACGCCTTTGAAGGCATCTTCGGCGTCAGCAGTTGTATCGGTAGACACTGGGACGAAGTGACAAAAGAGCCGCAGTTGGCTTTCGGCACCATCCACGGAGACCATCCGACCTCTCTGGAAAAGGAAGTAAGCCTGACCGTCGACAATGTAAGCCGGACTCTCCTGGTAGCCGCGTCACCGCTTGAACTGGAGGAGGGTCGGCCGTCGGGTGTGGTGGCGGTTGTGTATGATATCACCAGGCTGAGAAAGTTCGAGCGCGAATCGGCTCGCAGGGAGCGCTTGTCCGAGATGGGCAACCTTGCCGCCGGGGTGGCGCATGAGATCCGCAACCCGCTCAACACCATCTCAATTGCCGTCCAGCGACTCGCCGGTGAGTTTGAGCCGGTGGAAAACCGCACTGACTACGAAACGATTACCACCCAGATCAGGGACGAAACGAAAAGGCTCAACGATATCATCACTCGGTTCCTGGCGCTGGCGCGAGGGGAAAAACGGCGCTACCGCCGGATCAGGCTGGATGAACTGATTACCGAGATTGGTCGGTTCTTCGAGCCGGAAGCACGACAATTAGGGATCGATCTTTCAGTCAGAACCGACAGCGATCTCACGATTGAAGCCGACCGCGACAGCCTCAAGCAGGTCTTCTCGAATCTGTTCAACAATGCCAAGGAAGCTCTCGCCGGTCAGGGGGGTGGGATTGTGATCGCAGCCAAAGGGCTGCGGAAGTCGATCGAGATTCTGTTTGCCGACACCGGGCCCGGCATTCCCGTCGGCATCCGCGAGAAAATGTTCACTCCGTACTTCACGACCAAAGACGGTGGCACCGGCCTGGGGCTGCCTACTGTCCACAAGATCATCACCGACCTGGGCGGAGAGATAAACGTCCGGGAGACCGAGTCCGGCGGCGCCGCGTTTGTAATTTCCCTTCCCCGCCCCGACCATCACTAATGGACACGAGTTTGACGGGTATTGTTGGTTGCCGGTCACTTCCCTTGCACAACTGCCGCGCGAACCAGAAAAAAGCGGCTCGCACGTGGCGGGCCGCTTATACAACAACAGACTGCTCTGTCTACTGCTTGATCTGTCCCCAGAGCCACTGGGAGCTGACCGACTTAGGACGGGTGATTGCTGTGCCGAGGGCGCGATTGAGTACGAGCTGAGTCAGCATACCCATTGAACGTGATACCGAGAACAGCACCGTGTAGTACTGGAACTCCTTCAGACCATAGTAGAACAGCAAAGCGCCGGAACCGGCGTCGACATTCGGCCACGGGTTCTTGGCTTTGCCGTGCTCCTTGAGGACCTCCGGTACGATATTGAAGACACGGTCGACAGTCTGGAAAACCGGGTCCTTCTTCATGTACCTCTTGCCGAATGCGTTGAAGGCGCTGAAGCGTGGGTCGGTGACGCGCAGTACGGCGTGACCGTAGCCGGGAATGACCTTGCCGGAATTGAGTGTCTCCCAAGTGTATTCGCGAATCTGCTCGTCGGAGGGTGCGCCGCCGAACTTATCCATCGTCTCCAGGATCCAATTGAGGCACTCCTGGTTGGCCAGTCCGTGCAGCGGGCCGGCCAGGCCGTTCAGTCCTGCCGAGACCGAGTAGAAGGCGTCAGACAGGGCCGAGCCTACCGTATGACAGGTATTGGCCGAGACGTTACCGCCTTCATGATCGCAGTGCAGCGTCAGGTAAAGACGCATCATCTTGGCCGTCTCGCCCTTCTTCGGGGGCAGACCCAGCATCTTGGCGAAGTCGGCCGCCCAGTCGAGCTTCTTGGACGGTGGGATCAGGTCACCCTTCTTGTAGCGGATGCGGTAGACGCCGGCGGCGATAGTGTGGATAGTACCCATCACACGCATGGAGTCTTCGAGGGTCGGCTCCCAGTAGTCCATCTTGGTCATGCCTTCCGTGTAACGCTTGCGGAAGGCCGATTCGTTCTCCATGGCCAGGATCGCCGTGTCAAGCATGGCCATCGGATGGGACGTCTTCGGCATCGCCTTGAGAACCTTCCAGACGTACTTGGGCACTTCGCCGTACGATTTCAGTTCCTTCTGGAACAGTTGCAGCTCGTCAGCGGTGGGGATATCGCCCGTGAGCAACAACCAGAAGATCTCTTCGGGAAGTTTTTCGGTCAGTTCCATTATCGGACGACCGCGGATAATCAAACCTTTGTCCGGTTCCACGACGGAAGTGTCGCACACCATTCCCTTGACGCCGCGCATACCACCGATCGCCTGCGCCACCGAAACCTGGGAGATGCCGACCTCCCCGTGCTTCTTGAGAAGCGTTACGCGCTCTTCCCGCAGCTTGGGGAGCTGGGCGGCAAAGGTTTCTTTCAGTGTTTTGGCCATGAAATACTCCTTGTTAATTAATATAGTGACTGCTGACTTGATTTTCTCGGTGTCAGTTCACTCCTGCTCAATGTGAAACCTTTCACATTAGAACCGATATCATAACGGCTGCGGATTGCCTTGTCAAGTAGTACGGTCGCAAAAACCTGCCGGTATTTACCTGACAGGGAAGATTTTGTCCGGGTTGAGCAGGCCTTCCGGGTCGAAGACCTCTTTGATCTTTCTCATGAACTCCAGCGTCGGCGGATCGAACTCCCACGGCAGGAATGCCGCTTTGTGGCTGCCGATCCCGTGCTCGCCGGTGAGCGTGCCGCCCAGTGCGAGCGTTTTCCGGTAGAGTCTCTCGGTCTCCTGCTTAATGAGAGCGATTTCGCCCTCATTGCCGGTCATTGAGAGGAAACTGACGTGCAGGTTGCCGTCACCGGCGTGGCCGAAGGCGTTGACTCGCAGGGGGCTGCTCGCATTCAATTCGGCCACGAACTCGATCAGGGTCATAAACCGGGAGACCGGCACCGCCACATCCTCGTTGTATCGGAATCGGGCCATCTCGCGCACGGCCTTCGACAGGTTCCGCCGTATCCGCCACAGTTCCTCGACCCGGGCAGGATCGTCGGCAGTCCGCAGGTAGGAGGCGTGATTTTGCTCGCAGAGTCCACGAATGGCGTCAGCCTGGGCAGCCTCTGCTTCGCCCGCGGTTTCGATCAGGAGAATTGCCGCCACCCGGTCGAGGCCCTCGGTTTTTTCGTACCGGTTGGAGCACTCTGCGGCGTCGCCGTCGAGGTATTCCATCATGGTGGGGATGATCCCGGCCTCCGTGATCTCGGAGACGGTGCGGGCGGCGTCGGTTGGGTTGTCGAAAGCCGCCAGGATGGTGCCGCCCACCGACGGCGTCGGAATGAGCCGCACGCCAATCTCGGTGACGACGGCCAGGGTTCCCTCGGATCCGATGAGAATGTCACCGAGCGCAAACCCCCGCCGGTTGTTGCCGGCGCCGGTGGCGATCACTGATCCGTCGGCGGCGACAGCCCGCAAGCCGATAATGTAGTCGCGCGTTACGCCGAACCGCTGGCATCGAAGACCGCCCGCGTTCTCCGCCACGTTACCGCCGAGCGAACACTCGGCGTAGCTGGCCGGGTCGGGGGGATAGGTCAGACCGTACGCGACGGCGGCGTCCAGCAGTTCCTTGGTGATGACCCCGGGGCCGCAGACGGCCGTTGCTGTGGTTGCATCGATTTCGAGCTTCTTCATCCTTTCGGTCGAAAGGACCAGGCTGCCCGGAGACGGTACACACCCTCCCGACAGCCCCGTTCCGGCCCCGCGTGGGATCACAGGCAAGCCTGTCTTTCTGGCAAACTGTACGGTGGAGACAACGTCGCTCTCGGACTCGGCCAAAACAACAGCGACCGGCAGGCCGGTCTCTTCGGTGGCGTCCTGGAAGTATGCTTCCCATCCGGCAAGGTCGGTGACCAATGAGTTCGGGTTGGTGAGGTGCGCTTTCAGTTTTGCGAAATCAGGGACATTCATGGTCACTAAGGAGGCCTTGCCGACGCACGATGTCAAGACAAGTGTCCGGCAGCAGGATGCGCGGCGCACCGACGCAGTCGGAAGTCGCTACCGCCCCTGGGTACGCCACTGCTTGCCGTCGCTTTTCTTGGTCGATGCTTTGACGGTTTTGGCGGCTTTCTTCTGCGATGCCGCGGGCGGCACGGCGGTCTTGTCCGCGGTGGCGTCTTTCTTGTACTGGTCACTGCGATAGTCGGTGGCATAGAACCCGGAGCCCTTTAGCAGGAACCCAGCCCCACCGGTGATGATGCGTTCGGCCTTACCGCCGCAGCGCGGACAGACCTCAATCGGCCTGTCGGTTATTGACTGGAATTCCTCAAAGTCCTTTCTGCAATCGCGGCAGTGGTACAAATATGTCGGCATTACCGGGGTGCTCCTTCAACTAATCTCCGCCAGTATAATGTATCGGCGCAGGTGGCCGGTGTCTTATCCATCGGATCGTTGCCATTCTGTCGATTGCCACGTCGACTCCGGGTCGCAGCGGACGATCTAAAAGTCGCGTTTCACCGGGCCGGCGGCAGCCACCTCCTTCGGTGTTCCGGCCGCGAACTTCTTGAAGTTCTCGATGAACAGGGCGGCCAGTTGCAGATACTTCTGCTTGTATGCCTCGCGGTCATCCCACGTCTGGGCCGGGTCAAGAACCTTTTCCGGTACTCCCTCGCAGCGCTTCGGTACCTGGAAGCCGAACAGCGGATCGGTGCGATACTCCACGTCAAGCAGCCGGCCATCTAAGGCGTGGTTGAGCAATGTCCGCGTGTGCTTGATGCTCATGCGTTTTCCAATGCCGTACTGACCTCCGGTCCAGCCGGTGTTGACCAGCCAGCAATTGACGCCGTGCTTGTTGATCTTGTTTTTGAGCATTTCAGCGTAGTAATACGGATGGTGCACCATGAACGGCGCCCCGAAACAGGCGCTGAATGTAATCTCCGGCTCCTTGCCCAGGTCGACCTCGGTCCCGGCCACCTTCGACGTGTACCCGGATATGAAGTGATACATGGCCTGTTCCGGCGTCAGCCTGGCAAGGGGCGGCATCACTCCCGAGGCATCGCAGGTGAGCATGATAATGTTCTTCGGGTGCCCGGCCTGCGCCTCCGGCACGGCGTTGTCGATGTAGTGCAGCGGGTAGGCGGCCCTGGTGTTCTCCGTTAGTTCGTCATCGTCGAGGTCCAGAAGCCGTGTCACCGGGTCGTAGACCACGTTCTCCAAGATCGTTCCGTACCGGCGGGTGCATTTGTAGATCTGCGGTTCCGCTGTGGGTGAGAGAGCAATCACCTTGGCGTAGCAACCGCCCTCGAAATTGAACACGCCCTCGTCGCTCCAGCCGTGTTCGTCATCGCCTATCAGGCCGCGTCCGGGATCGGCCGAGAGCGTTGTCTTGCCGGTTCCCGACAAACCGAAGAACAGCGCTGTGTCGCCGTCCTTGCCGACGTTGGCGGAGCAGTGCATGGAGAGTACACCCTGAAGTGGCAACAGGAAGTTCAGGACGGTGAAGACCGACTTCTTGATTTCCCCGCCGTACCCGGAGTTGCCGATGATACAGAGTTTCTGGGCGAAATCCAGCAGTATGAACGTGGGGGAGAGGGTGCCGTCGACCTGGGGCAGAGCCTTGAACGAAGGCGCGGCGATGATAGTGAACTCCGGTATGAATTTCCGCAGTTCGTCGTTGGTCTGGGCCGGTATGAGCATGTTACGGGCGAAGAGGCTGTGCCAGGCAAGTTCGGAGACGATCCTTACCGGCACACGGTAGTTTGGATCGGCGCCGGCGTAGCAGTCCTGAACAAACAAATCGCGGCCCTGCAGGAAACCCTGGAGGCGCTGCAGCACGGTGTTGAATTTCTCCTCGCTGAAGGGCCGGTTGTACTGACCCCACCAGATCTTGTCTTCGGTATCGGTTTCCTTGACGATGAACTTGTCATTGGCCGAGCGGGCGGTGTGTTTGCCGGTATTGACGGCTATCGGGCCCATGTAGGACAGGGAACCTTCTCCTCGGAAAACAACCTCCTCGTAGAGAGCTTCGGTCGGCAGGTTCCAGTAGACGTTGTGGAGGTTAACCAGCCCGTGGTTCTTGAGGCCGTATTCGCTTTTTCTCGACTTCGCCTGCCCGAGCGCCGGTGATTTTATGTCAATGATGTACTGGCTCATACCCAGTCCCTCCTGAGTTTGCGATCTCCAATATAGATCTCGTTGGGTGACTCCGGATCGAGCGCCCACTTGATGCGGGCGACGCCTTCGGTGATCTCCTTGATTGAGCCGCAGAAGCTCAGTCGGAGGTGGCCTTCCATGCCGAACTCACCCCCCGGAACCGCTACTACCAGCGCCTTCTCAAGAAGGAAAGCGGCCAGAGCCGTGGAGTCTTTGGAGTAGGCGCTAAAATCCGGCAAGCAGTAGAAGGTACCGTCGGGAGGTATGAGCTTGACGCCGCTGAAAGCGCCCAGCTCGCTTACCATAACCTCGCGGTTGTTTTCCAGCGTCAGGCGGAGATTTTCCACGACGCTCTGGATACCACCCAAAGCACCGGCGGCGGCGGCCTGTAGTACTACCGACGGGCAGGAGGTGTTTTGGGCGGCGACGTTGATCATCGTCCTGGTCACTTTGCGGTTGGCAATGGTCCAGCCGATTCTGAAGCCGGTCATGGCGTACGCCTTGGAGACGCCGTTGATCACGATCAACCGCGAGTTGTCGGAGTCATCTTTGGCGTACTTGTAGCAGGACACGGCTTTCTTGCCGTTGAACACCAGCTTGTGGTAGATATCGTCCATCACGAGGTAGATATCTTTCTTCTCGCAGTACTCGACTATCTCGCCGATGAAATCCTCGGAGTAGACGGCGCCCGAAGGATTATTCGGGCTGTTGATAACGATCACCTTCGTGTAGGAACTGACCGACTGGATGATATCCGCCATCCGTGGCTGGAAGCGACCGTCTTCCGGTTTCACGACTACCGGCACGCCGTAAAGCATCTTGACTATCTCGGGGTAACTTACCCAGTAGGGAGCCAGAATGATTACTTCGTCCTGGGGATTTAAGATCGTCATCATCAGGTTGTAGAACGCCTGCTTGGCTCCCGCGGAGACGATGACGTTTTCCGGGCCGACGACCTTGTCGTAATTGTCCTCGGTGTACCGTATGATGGCCTTGATGAGAGTCGGGATACCCTCGGTCGGAGTGTACCGAATGTCACCGCTGGTGAGTTTGGCCGAGCAGGCCAGGATGGCGTCAATGGGCACCTTGCTTTTCGGTTCCCCGGCGCCTAAGTGTATGACCGCTTCTCCTCTTTCGCGCAGGATGCGGGCTTTCTCGTTCTGAGCCAGGGTAGCGGATTCTTTTATTTCCTTTGCAAGTTGGCTTATGCTCATCGCATTACCCTTTCATCAGTGTCGCGATAGCGGTAACGTCGACAATGTCGTCGGCGGAACATCCGCGAGAGAGGTCGTTGGCCGGTTTGGCCAGACCCTGTATAATCGGCCCGGTGGCGGTCGCGTTGGCCAGCCGCTGGGTCAGTTTGTAGGCGATATTCCCGGCGTCAAGATCAGGGAATATCAACACGTTGGCATCGCCGCCTACCGGGGAGCCGGGTGCTTTTTTTTCGGCTATCTCGGGCACGATAGCCGCGTCCACCTGCAACTCACCGTCTACCTTGAGGTCGGGGTGGCCGGCCCTGATGATCTCCAGTGCCTTGAGCACCTTATCGACGTCGGCGTGTCGGGCCGACCCCTTGGTGGAGAATGATAACATAGCAACCTTTGGCTCCTCACCCAGCAGGTTTCGCATGGTCTCGGCCGTGGTGACGGCAATTGAGGCCAACTGCTCCGCATTGGGATTGGGGACGACGGCGCCGTCGGCGTAGAGGAAAACCTTGTCATGGACCTTGCGGTACTCCGGCACCGTCATCATGAAACAACTGGAGACGACCCTAATCCCTTCCTTGAGGCCGAGAACCTGGATGGCAGCACGGAGAACGTCGCCGGTGGTATTGATGGAGCCGGCGACGGAAGCGTCGGCGCGATCGTTCCTGACCAGCATGGCGCCGAAAAAGAGCGGGTCGAGCATGGTCTTGGCGGCTTCGTCCTCGCTGATTCCCTTGGCTTTGCGGATTTCCATGAACTGTGCCACGAAACCGTTGAACTCGCCCGAGCGGGCTGGGTCGATTACTTCCACCCCGGGCAGACTCGGACCGTACTCCCCGGCCAGCCGTGCGATCTCCTTTTCATCGCCCAGGAGCGTGACGGCGGCGATCTCCTCGGTTAGTATCTTCCTGGCAGCCATGATCACGCGCGGTTCCGTTCCTTCGGGCAGGACAACACGTCGCTTTTTCGATCTGGCCTTTTCCTTTATTCTGGACAGGGCGTTCATAACCGTTACCCGTCGTCTATTGTTGACGTCCACTGTTTTCTGTGTTCAGGGGTTGCTCGACAGACTGCGGGTCGGAGAGGAAGGCCTCAATGAACCGGTCGATATCGCCGTCCATCACCGCCTGCACGTTGCCGGTCTCCGCCGAAGTGCGATGGTCCTTGACCATGTTGTAAGGGTGAAATACGTAGGAGCGAATTTGTGAACCCCACTCGATCTTTTTCTTGGACTCGTCGTATTTGGCTATCCGGGCTGTCTCTTCTTCTTTCTTGAGCTGGTAGAGGCGTGCTTTCAGGACGGTCATGGCGGCATCCTTGTTCTTGTGCTGGCTGCGCTGCGACTGGCAGGTGACCACGATGTTGGTCGGGAGGTGGGTGATGCGGATTGCCGACGAGGTCTTGTTGACGTGTTGGCCGCCCGCTCCCGAGGCGCGGAAGGTGTCTATCCGGAGATCCTCGTCGTTGATCTTGATCTCGATATTGCCCTCAACCACGGGATAGACGTGCACCGAGACAAAGGATGTGTGACGCCTGGCGGCGGCATCGAACGGTGAGATCCGCACCAGCCGGTGGACTCCCGATTCCGCCTTGGCGAAACCGTAGGCGAAATCACCCCTGATCTTCATCGTCGCCGATTTCAATCCCGCTTCTTCTCCCGGCTGGTAATCCATCAGGTCCGCCACAAAGCCGCGCCTTTCGATCCAGCGGTTGTACATGCGAAAGAGCATGTCCGCCCAGTCCTGTGATTCCGTCCCGCCGGCCCCGGGGTGGATTGTCAGGATGGCGTCGCGATGATCGTCAGGACCGGAGAGAAGCGCGGAGAACTCGAGTTTCTGCAACTGGCCGGCCAGGTCTTTCAGGGTTGTTTCCAACTCCCGGGCATCGTCCGGGGCGCCGTCAGGATCGGTGATATCGAGAAGCTCCGTGATGTCGTCGAGGTCGGAGGTCAGTGCGGCGTGCGAATCCACCCATTTCTTATGGACCGAGACCTCTTTCAGCACCGCCTGGGCGGCCTGGTTGTCGTCCCAGAAACCGGGCTGCGCAGTCTGCTTCTCTAACTCGACAATCTTATGGCGACGACTGTCGAGGTCAAAGATACCTCGCAAGTTTGCCAAGTCTTTCTCTCAGTTCGGGCAGCCTGCTCTTCAGTTCCGCGATCATCACGGGCCTCAACCTCCGTTTCCAAGGAGCCCAAATATATATACAGCCCCAGCGCCGGTCAATCAGGAAAGGTGATATTTTTCACAACGTCGCCCGGATTCAGCGAGTCGGGAGAACCGCAATTATGCCTTTGACAACGACGCTTATCGGCGTATCTTGCCGCCTGATTATGAAGCTGGAGACCATTGTTGTCGGCCCTTTCGAGGTGAACTGTTACATCTATTGGGATGAGCAGACCACCGACGGCGTCATCCTCGACCCGGGCGGTGATGAGGTTGAGATAATTGACCGGGTGGACAGGCTCGGCGTGGCGCCGCGGGCGATCCTGCTGACGCACGGTCATGGCGATCATATCGCAGCCGTAGCGGCGGTAAAGGATCGCTACCGAATTCCATTGTACATCGGCCGGGGAGACGAAAAGCTCCTGCGCGATCCTTCGGAGAATGTCTCGTTGATGTACGGTAAGCCGATACGAGCACCGGAACCGGACTTTGTCGTGACTGACGAGCAGTCAATCAGGCTGGGTGCTGTTCTCCTGAAGGCGTTGGCCACTCCCGGTCACACTGAGGGTGGAATGTGCTTTCTGGACGAGGGGGAAGCCTGCCTGTTCTGTGGTGACACTCTGTTCTGGGGATCGGTGGGAAGAACGGACCTTCCCGGAGGTTCGGCAGCAGTGCTGCTGGAGTCGATCAGGAGCAGGATCATGTCATTACCTGACGAAGTGATCTGCTATCCGGGGCACGGACCGATAACCACCGTCGGAGCCGAACGCGTCAACAACCCGTTCCTCACCGGAGGCTTCTTTGCCTGAGCACGGCGGGGTGATTCCGTTGGCGGAGCCCGGACTGGCCGACTACCACTGTCACCCCGATTACTCTATAGACGCCCGGGGGACTGTCGAAGAGTTCTGCGAGGCGGCCCTGAAGCGCAACCTGGCGGAAATCTGCTTCACCACGCACTACGATGCCAACCCGCTTTCGGAGTCCGGGGCCGGGTTCATACGGGTCGACGGAAAGATGCTGCCGGTCAGTCCGGACAACCTCGTTCCCTACGTCGACCATGTGCGGCGAGCGGCGGACCACTACTACCCGTTAGGTCTTTCGGTCAAGCTGGGAATCGAGATCGGATGGTTCCCCGGCTGCGAAGAGATGGTGGAGGGACTGCTGGGCCGCTATGAGTTTGACCATGTCCTGTGCGGTATTCATGAACTGGACAACATATGCTTTTGCTGCAGAGGGAGTTTCCAGAAGAGCTTCAGCCGCTACAGTGCTGAGGAGGTGGTCGAATCCTGCTTCTCGCAGGCGATAAGCGCTGCGCGATCAGGGCTTTTCGACTGCCTGGCCCACTTGGAATACTATCTCAAGTACGGCCTGGAGTACTACGGCGAAGGTATCCGGGATGCCGGGCGGCGTCACTTTGAGGTGCTGTTCAAGGCGCTCGTCGAGAGCGGGACGGCGCTGGAGGTCAACACGGCCGGTATCCGCCACGGGCTGGGAGAATACTACCCCGGCATGGCGATGACTAATGACGCCGGGCGGGCCGGTGTAAATGTGGGATATCTCGGTTCCGATGCGCACCGGCCGGACCAGGTCGGATTCGAGTTCGAGGCCGCATCGGCGCTGGTGCCGCACCCGATCTGGTGGCACGAGGATTGAAATGCCGGGGCTGACTACGCTGGCGTTGCCGTAGGGCCTGTGTCTGTGACCTCGAAGCGGCGAGGCGAATTATCAGGGAGCGGATGTTGAAACAGCCCAGGCACATCAAGCTGCCGCGCGTCTTCTTTGAACGACCCACGCTGGAAGTGGCCCCGGACATGCTGGGCAAGTACCTGGTCTACCATTCGCCTGAGGGTAAGTTGTCGGCTCGGATTGTCGAGGTGGAAGCGTACATAGGGCATGACGACCCGGCCTGCCATGCCTCCAAGGGACTGACCCCGCGTACCCGCCCCATGTTCGGCCCGGCGGGATTCACCTACATCTACTTCGTCTACGGCATGTACCACTGCCTGAATCTCGTCACCGAGCCGGAAGGCACACCGGCGGCCCTTCTCGTGCGCGCAGCCGAACCGGATGAAGGCCAGAGTGTGATGGGTCGCAATTCTCCAGGCAAGGATGGCATGGAACTGCTGAGCGGGCCCGGGAAGTTATGCCGTTCATTCGGTCTGACGGTGGACCAGAATCGCCTTGATCTGGCCGGTGACACGATCTATATTGAAGATCGACTGCGTAAAGTTGAAAACATCGGACAATCCCGGCGCGTCGGTATCAGAGTGGGCGTGGATCGCCCTTGGCGGTTCTTTGACGACGATTCGAAGGTGGTCTCGCGGCCGCGATGAACACCGGGCGCCAAGGAGGGCAGCAGATCATGGCAGAAAGCAAGAGGAGCAGGCGCGGGGAGCGCACGCCGAAAACTGGTCACTCTCGCGCGATTGTGCAGCGCAGGGACAGGAGTATGCCGGTCTCTGTTTTCGGCAACGTGATGAAGCAGTTCGACGCTGCCGCAAGAAAGCTCAAGATCGATCCCAAGCTCCTGGAGTTCATCAAGGTCCCCCGGCGCAGTACTATCGTAAAACTGCCGCTGCAGATGGATGATGGTTCCTTCAAGATGTTCACCGGCTATCGCGTGCAGCATTCGATCGCCAGAGGCCCCGCCAAGGGAGGGATTCGCTACCACCCGGACGTCACTCTTGACGAGGTGCAGGCGCTGGCGTCATGGATGACTTGGAAAAGTGCCGTGGTCAATATCCCCTTCGGCGGCGGCAAGGGCGGCATTATGTGCGATCCCCATCAGCTTTCCGAGGGGGAACTGGAACGGCTGACCCGCCGCTATGCGGCCGATCTGAACGACCTGTTCGGCCCGGACGTGGATGTACCGGCCCCGGATGTGGGTACCGGCCCGAGGGTCATGGGCTGGTTCATGGATACATACTCCATGAAAGGCAGCCACTCCGTGCCGGGTGTGGTTACCGGCAAGCCTCTCGTGCTTGGCGGGTCCCGTGGGCGGGCCGAGGCCACCGGTCGCGGTGTCATGCTCACAACGCGTGAGGCGGCCCGGCACCTCAAGCTGGATCTTACCACCGCGACGGCATCGGTTCAGGGGTTCGGTAATGTCGGTTCCGTTTCAGCCCGGCTGCTCGGCGAATTGGGGGTCAGACTTACCCACGCCTCCGACGTCACCGGCGCTATCTATAATCCCGACGGCCTTAATATCGATGCCCTGACTGACCACGTGGCGCGTAAGAAGTCCGTTCTCGGTTTCCCCGGAGCCAAAAAAGCGAAGCCCAACGATATCCTGTATGCCGATGTCGATATTCTCGTTCCCGCCGCGCTTGAGAACCAGATAACGGGAAAGAACGCGCACCGTGTCCGGTGCCGTATACTTGCCGAAGGCGCCAACGGCCCCGTCACCCCCGAAGCCGACGCCATTCTGGATAAGAACAGGGTCTGCGTGGTGCCGGATATCCTGTGTAACGCCGGTGGTGTGACCGTGTCGTATTTCGAGTGGGTACAAAACCGGATAGGCTATTTCTGGACCGAGGATGAAGTGAATCGCCGGTTGGAAGAGAAGATGATCGCTGCCTTCGACGACGTTCTGAGGATGGCGGTCAACAACAAGACCACCCTGCGCATCGGTGCCTTCATGGTGGCGATTTCCAGGGTGGCCGAGGTCGTGCAGCTTAGAGGCATCTACTCGTAGAAATATCCGGCCGTTTATTCGATCTTCCGCGGCAAGTGCGGTGTCGTGAGCCAGTTTGAACTTGTGTAAGCGCCGCTCGCACCGGATATTGCCCGAAACGATCTTGAGGGTGATATGTTTGGCGCTGATTTCATACAACGCGCTATCCTTGCCGCTCCGGCTATTCTGTTCGCGCTGACCGTGCATGAGTTCTGTCATGCCTGGACCGCTCTTCGGTTCGGCGACACCACGGCGCGCGACATGGGGCGGCTGACACTCAACCCACTGGCGCACCTGGATCTGTTCGGGACGCTCATGATGTTCGTCTCGCAGTTCCGGTTCGGGTGGGCCAAGCCGGTGCCGGTCAATCCCATGAACCTTCGTGGCAACGTGCGCGTCGCCGACTTCTGGATATCAGCCGCCGGGCCGCTGTCCAACCTGGCCTTAGCCTTTCTCTTCGGCATGATCTTTCGCATAGTCGGCGGCATGTCAATCCAGTTGCCCCAGGGCGTCTACATGTTCCTATTCCTGTCGGTGATGATAAACGTATCCCTGGCGTTTTTCAACCTGCTGCCGCTTTACCCGCTGGACGGTTCCCACATACTGAAAAGCCTGCTTCCACCCCACTATGAACCGATCATCAACAAGATCGAGAGAATCTCTCCCCTTATCCTCATCGCGCTCATCATCGTCGGCGGATTCTGGATTATTCTCGGACCATTTATCTCGTTGTTTGTATATTTCTTCTCGGGAATCCGGATATAGTACCATGGCGCAAATGACCGCCCTCTCTGCCGTGTTGTGCCGTCAGGCGTCTCTGCCTGACGGCTCCTTCGTCACCTGTCGTCAGGTGTCGGGCAGGGACACCCGACGCCACGCTTATGACGAATCCGCCGGCTTCCAGGTATGAAAAAAGGCTTTTTCAACAACCGGATATAGAATCATGGTACGAATGACCACCCTCTCTGCCGTTATGGCGATCTGTCTGCAGGTTGTGGGTTGCGCGCCTGCTTACAAAGCTCCACCGATGCACGAACAAACTACAAAGACAGCTCCGGAGGAGAAAGTCAAAGTCGACGCCTACCTGTTCAACGCCAGGCTCCGCCGGGACGGCAAGCCGACCTCGTTTCGCCTGGAGCTGTTGCAGACCGATTCTGCGGTCGTGTTGGGCGGTCGCGGGTATTTGGGGCGGGGCGCTCTCAAGGGGCGCATGACGGCCGACTCGCTGGAGATATACTTCCCGGCGACCAACGAATACCTGTACGAATCGGTAGCCGATCTGGTCGCTTCCTCATTTTGCCCCAGTCGTATGCAGGGGCTGAACCTGATGAGACTTCTGCGCAGGTTGCCTCAAGCGGATGACTTCAATGTGGACGCCACCCTGGAACGCGACGACGGCGACCGGAAGCGGCCACGCTTCTTTCTCTCGTGGCCGGATTGCCCCTGGCGGTTGCAGCTTGCATACAACCGGCAGAAGACAGGCTGGAGGTTGCAGGAGATCCGCTTTGACGATGGCGACAGAACCAGCTTCACGGCTAAGCGTCGCTCTTTCAAAGAACAGATCGCCGTGACCCGCAAGAAACTCAAGCCAGCCATCCCGGACGGAGCTGTCCGCGTAAGCCCCTAAATCCCCGCAGGTTATACGAGTTGACAAGACGGATCGATTGTGTCATATTATTATGTTATGCAGTGGTAGGAGTTGACGCTTGAATCTGTACAAACGGACATTCCTGGTTCTGAGGCCCTACTGGAGGCAACTGCTCACGGCGTCGCTGTCGGCGGCGGTGCATGCCGTGCTGGCTGGGTTGCTGGTCTGGCTGGCCGGGCCGCTGCTGATGACGCTCTTTCACGTGGATTCAATCGGCGGCGTGCAGCCCGGGGAGGTTGTGGCGCAGGCGCCGTTGACAACCGAAGCGGGAGATGCGACCGGGCTGCGTAGCTCCCTGGCTGATCTCTCGACCTGGATGACCGGGCTCAGGGAAACAATGAAGGCCCACGTCCATAACCTGGTGACGGCCGCCAGCAGGCGCGACACGCTCCTGAATTTCTGCTGGCTCATAATGGGGGTGGCTATTTTCAAGAATCTATTCTTGTACCTGCAGGGTTTCTTCATGGCCTTCGTCCAGCAGTCCGTCATACGCAGTCTGCGCAACCAGCTTTTCGAGAAGTACCAGCGGCTGTCGTTGGATTACTTTCACAGCCGCCGTACGGGTCGGATCATGTCGCGGGTCACCAACGATGTCGTGGTGCTGAACGAATCGATTGACCTGAGCTTTAACCACCTGGTTACAGACTCGATCATGGCGCTGATCTTCTTTGCCTTTCTCGTAATCCTGAGTTGGAAGCTGACGTTGCTTGCCATGATCGTTCTGCCGCTGGTGTTTGGGTTCATCTGGTTCGTCGGGAAGAAAATGCGCAAGTATTCGGAGCGTTCTCAGGAACGCATGGCGGACGTCAACTCGGTGCTTGAGGAAGCGGTCAACAACGTGCGCATTGTGAAGGCTTTCTCGATGGAGGGATTCGAGTTCAAAAAGTTCTGCGCCGCTACTTTTCAGTTCTTTCGCTCGCTGCTGCGCATGACTCGCATTCGCCACCTGGCCTCGCCGATAAACGACACGCTCATCAGCTTCGCCGGGGTGGTCATCCTGCTCTACGCCGGGGCGAGAATCATTGCCGGCACCGGGGAAATGGACGCCGGGGACTTCATGACTTTCTTAGTCGCCATGTTCTCCATGATCAAGCCGGTCAAGTCACTCAGCCAGATACACATTAAGATACAGGAGGGTGTCGCAGCCGCTCAGCGTATCTTCAAGGTCCTTGACACCAAAGAGAAGATCGTCAACGCCCCGGGGGCGCGCCGGATCGAGATTTTCCGCGAAAGCATAAGGTACGACCAGGTCAGTTTCAGCTACAACAGCGGCGAAGAGGTCCTCAAAGAGATCAGTTTCGGGGTTCGAATCGGCGAAGTAGTGGCAATCGTGGGGCCTTCCGGTGGCGGCAAATCTACCCTGCTTGATCTCCTGCCGCGTTTCTACGATCCCCAGGAGGGCAGCATCAGTATCGACAACACTGATATTCGTAGCCTGACACTCGAATCGCTGCGCCACCTCATGGGTATCGTCACCCAGGAGACTCTGCTCTTCAACGACACGATACGCAGCAACATCGCCTATGGCATGAACGGGATGTCCGATGATCGCATCACGGAAGCGGCCGCAATGGCCAACGCCGATCGGTTCGTACGGGAGTTTGACAACGGTTACGATACGCTGATCGGCAATCGCGGGGTGATGCTGTCCGGCGGACAGCGGCAGCGGCTGGCCATTGCCCGCGCCCTGTTGAAAAACCCACAGATACTGATTTTCGACGAGGCCACCTCGGCCCTTGACACCGAGTCGGAGCTACTGGTTCAGGAGGCGATCGGTCGTCTGATGCAGGACCGCACTACGCTGGTGGTCGCCCACCGGCTGTCGACTATCATCAATGCCGACCGGATCATAGTGATTGACAAGGGCCGAATCGTAGAGGACGGCGGGCACGAGGAGCTTATCCGCCGGGGCGGCCTTTATGAGAGGTTGTATACAATGCAGTTCAAGAACGGAGCGGGTACGCCGTCGGCCCAGCCGGCTCTGGCCGGCGGAACGGACGCGGAGGAATAGGTGTCGACGAGTGCTGTCAAGAAGGGGGAGTATCTCCTGAAGTGGCTCTTGCGACCGCTTTTTCATTTCCTGCTCAGGAAAGGCGACCGTTCCCGATGTCCGGTTGATCCCGACAGCATCGAGTCGGTTCTGATCCTTCGCCCCGACAAGCTGGGTGACATGATCGCCACCATCCCTGCTGTTCATGCTCTGAAGAAGCGATTCCCCCACCTGCGCGTCGAGGTGCTGGCCTCGCCTCGCAACAAGGAGTTGATCGAACGGGACCCCGATGTCGACGCCGTGCATGTCTACCGAAAGAACCTCCGTTACGACTTGCCCCTGATTCTGCGTTTGCGCAGGAGAGATTTCGGTGTCATCTACGACCCAATCAGCCTTGACTCGGTCACCGGTTTACTCTTGTCGAAGTTCATCGGCAAAGGCGCCGTGCGGGCCGCCTCGCGGAAACAGAAGCTGCTTGCATACTACGATTACGGTGAGCCGTGCGACCCCGATGGTCACGACCACAACTACGACAACGGGCTGCTCATCTTCAACGTGTTCGGAATTGACCCACGGGAGGTCGACCCTTTTCTGCCCGTGTTCGTTCCCGAGGATTCACGCGTTAAGGCCGACCGGTTCTTTGCCGGCTTTCCCCGGGAGGGATGCCTCCTGGTCGGCGTAAACATCTCCGCCGGCAGCCCGTCCCGTTCGCTTCCCGTGTCGAAATACCAGGCGGTGTTGCAGGCCATCGGCCGGGAGCACCCGTCCGCGTGCTTTCTGGTCATCTGTACCATGAACGACCGCGAGCGGGGGCGGCGGCTGGTCGCAAGCCGGAACGGCAGGGCTTACATGGTTCCCGAGGACCTGTCGCTTCTCGATGTGAGCGCCATCCTGCGGGGAGTGGACGTGTTGATCAGCCCTGATACGTCGATAGTGCATATCGCCCGGCTCATGAGAATCCCGGTTGTGGGTTTATACAGCGGCGCTATGCGCAACTACTACTACTGGCGGCCATACCGTCAACAGCGCGGGTCGGTGGTCGCAAAAAGTATCGGGAACATTCACGACATAGAGCCTGGGCAGGTCGTGGAGGAGTTCCGTGCCCTGATGGAAAGTCTGCAGCGAAACGGCTCCGGCCGGGCGCCGTCCTGACAGCGGCCAGTGAGACGCAGATGGAGATTTTGAGAGCAATAAGCGTGGTGTCGGGCGTCTCTGCCCGACACCTGGTGACTGGTGACGAGGCAGCCGTCAGGCAGAGACGCCTGACGGCACAACACCATGACGGCGTGCGGCTGGCGTTGCCGGTTTTTCGCGCTACGCGTGGATCTCCCGTAGTCGTAGTAGTAGGTCGAAACCTCTTCGGTTTCGACAGATTCAGATGTCAGGACCACACGGGTTCTGACCTACAGGACTGGAGGTTTTGAGTGCAATGAGTAGCTTAGGCGGGAAACGGTGATGGCAAAGCTGTCGGTAGTCGTGATTACCAGGGACGAGGAAGGTAATCTCCCCCGCTGCCTGGCGTCGGTGGCGTGGGCTGACGAGATCATTGTCGTTGACAGCGGCTCTCAGGATGATACCCGCCAGATTGCCTGGGAACACGGGGCGACCGTGTTTGAGATCGAGTGGAGCGGCTTCGGCGCGGCCAAGGCGTATGGGGTCGATAAATCCACCGGCGAGTGGATACTCTCGCTTGACGCCGACGAAGCGGTCTCGGAGGAACTGGCGCAGGAGATTCAACTGATCCTGAAAGGAGATACCGACTTCCACGGATTTGACATGCCGCGCAAGACGAGATTCCTCGGTCGCTGGATCAAACACTGCGGATGGTATCCCGACCGGGTGCTGCGGTTGTTCCTGAAGTCGCAGGGGAGGTTCGACAACGCCCGCGTGCATGAGAAGGTAATCCTCAACGGCAGCATGGGCCGCTTGAGCGGCGAGCTTCTGCACTACAGCTACCCCACCCTGGAACACTATCTGGACAAGTCCAACCGCTACACCACTCTCGGTGCCGAGGAGTCCTATCGAGAAGGCAGAAGAACCACCTGGTTTGATCTTGTCATCCGGCCTCTGGTGTCGTTCATTGCCCACTATATTTCCAGGCAGGGATTCCGCGACGGCCGGGAAGGTTTTCTTGTTTCGGTTCTTTCGGCCCTTGCGGTCCTGGTGAAGTACGCTAAACTGAAAGATATGGAAAGACAACGGGAGTCTTCGGAAGGTGATTGCAAGTGACTAAACCGGTCGATCTGTCCCCCGGCGACCGCATTCTTGTCAGCCGCACTGATCGGCTGGGAGACCTTATCCTGGCCCTGCCGTTTGTGGCGACTATTAAGGCCCGATACCCCCAATGCCGGGTAGAGGTGCTGGCTTCGCTCTATGCCTCGCCTATTCTGGAGAATAACGATCGCATCGACGGTATCGTGCGGGTGTTGAACAAGCAGCTTGTCTCGGATCGGCTTTACAAGAAGGACCTGTTGCAGAAAATACGCCAGGCCGACTATCGCGTGGTGGTGGCATTGTTCCCGGAACGGCACATCTGCCAACTGTTTCACAAGGCGAGCATCCCCACGCGGATCGGCACGGCCGGGCGGTTCCATTCCGTGTTTTTCAATCATCATCTCCTGCACAGCCGCCGAACGAACAAGAAACATGAGTACGAGTACAATCTGGATTTCCTCCGGTTCTTCAGGGAGGGAGTGACAATCCAGTCGCCGATGGTCTATCCGCGCCAGAAGGAGACCAACAACGCCCGCCGGATTCTCAAGGAGGCCGGGGTGGAAGGAGAGTTCATTGTGCTGCATCCCGGTTCCGGCGGATCCGCCGAGCGCTGGCCGCTCGATCGCTTCCTGCAACTCTACGAGGCGCTCGTGGCGTCGGGATACCAGGTGCTCCTCTCGGGTTCGGAGAAGGAAGGCCATATCATCGATAAGAGATCGCGTGAGATGGGCATCAAGGTCTGTAACATTTGCGGCGAAACCGACTTGAGAACATTGGGAGCGGTCCTGTCATTGGCCAACGTGGTGGTAGCCAATTCCACCGGCCCTCTTCACCTGGCCGTCGCCGTGGGGACCAAAGTGATGGGACTGTATCCGGGCAAAGCGGTGATGTCCCCGGCGCGGTGGGGACCGTTGGGCGCTCACGATCGGGTGGTTGTTCCCACAAACAAAGAGTGCCATTGTCCCCCGAACAGTTGTGAATGTATGCTGACGATAACCGTAGAGAGAGCCGCTGAGGAAGTTGTCAGCCTGTTCAACGAGAGTGATTGACGAGAAAAGGCCTCGTATGAATCTGGCGGAGTTCATCATACGCATTGAGTCATTCAATGCCAACGTCGACATCCCGCTGATCCGCAAGGCCTATGAGTTCTGTGATCGGGCCCATGCCGGTCAGAAGCGGTCATCGGGCGAACCATACGTGGAGCACTGCCTCGAGGTGGCCTTCGTTCTTGCCGAGCAGCACCTGGATTCCACCACGATCGCCGCCGGACTGGTGCACGACGTGGTCGAAGACACCGACGTCACCCTGGAGGAACTACGGCGAGAATTCAGCGATGAAGTGGCCGAGTTGGTCGACGGCGTAACCAAACTGGGTACCGTGCATTTCTCCTCCCGCGAAGAACAGCAGGTGGACTACTTCCGCAAGATGCTGCTGTCCATGGCCAGAGATATTCGAGTCATCCTCATCAAGCTGGCCGACCGACTGCACAATATGCGTACCCTGGAGCCGCTTCCTCCCGACAAGCAAAAGCGAATTTCCCTCGAGACGCGCGATGTCTACTGTCCCCTGGCGCACCGTTTCGGTATCAACAAGGTTAAGGTGGAACTTGAGGACCTCTCGCTGAAATACCTTGAGCCCGACGTCTATGCCGATCTTACCCAACGTCTGAAAGAGAGCCGGGAACAGCGCGAACGCTACGTGGCGGAAGTCGCGGCGCCCTTGAAAAAAGCGCTGGACAAGGACGGCATCTCGGCCACCGTCTCCGGCCGGGCCAAGCACCTTGACTCCGTCTATCGCAAAATAAGGTTGAGGAACGTGCCCTACGACGAGATATACGACCTTTTCGCCATCCGGGTGATTGTGAACACGGAGAGGGAATGCTATCACACGCTGGGGATTGTGCATTCCATGTGGAAGCCTGTCTCGAATCGCTTTCATGACTATATCGCCAACCCCAAACCGAACGGGTACCGGTCATTGCATACCACTGTTTTCGGCTCCCGCAACCGGCCGGTGGAGATACAGATTCGCTCCCAGAAGATGCACTACGTGGCCGAGAACGGAATTGCCGCCCACTGGCTCTACAAGGAAGGCCGTCAGCAGATGAGCAAATCCGACCGCCAGATGGTCTGGCTGCGCGACGTCCTCGAATGGCAGCGGGACATGACCAACCCGTCCGATTTCCTTGAGTACCTGCAGATCGACCTCTACTCCGAGGACATTTTCGTGTTCACCCCCCAGGGGATGCTCAAGCACCTTCCCAAGGGGTCGACGCCGCTTGATTTCGCGTTCCAGATTCACACCGAGGTCGGTATTCACTGCGCCGGCGCCAAGATCAACCAGCGTTTGCAGCCGCTCTCCACCGAACTTAACTCGGGAGACACGGTGGAGATAATCACCAACCCCAGGCGCTCACCGTCGCACGACTGGCTCAAGCTCGTGAAAACCTCCACCGCCCGGGCGAAGATTCGCCGATGGTTGAAACAGGCCGGCTTTGAGCAGTCGCTGGCGCTCGGTCGCGAAGTGATTGAACGCAAGCTCAGGGAAAAGCGCCTCAAGATGCCCGGTGGCGAGGCATTGCAGGAGTATGCCGAGCAGCTCGACAAGAAATCGGTCGAGGACCTTTTCGCTGCTATCGGCAACGGCTCTATGACGCCGCGCCCGCTTTTGAACCTGATCAAGCCCGAGGAAAGAAAGCCGAGAGCCGGAATCGTCGGACAGGTGATCGACCGCATCCGTGGCTCCAAGGGAATAAGGGTTCACGGCATGTCCGACATGATGTTCCGGTTCGCCGGTTGCTGTCAGCCCCTTCCCGGTGAAGATATCGTCGGCTTCATAACGCGCGGACGTGGCGTGACGATTCACCGGGCCGACTGCGAAAGCGCCGCCTACCTGCGGGAACAGTCCCCCGAACGGAGTATAGAGGTGAGTTGGGATGTCGGCAGGGGACAATCGTTTGTGGCGCAACTGGAACTGGTGGTCGAGGACCGCCGCAATATGCTGCGTGACATTACCGAAGCTATTGCCGATTCCGACACCAATGTTCGTGTGGCCGAGATGCGCTCTCAGGATACAACCGCCACCGGGCGGTTCGTGGTGGAAGTGTCCAGCCTGTCCCACCTGAATCGAATCCTCGAGAAGGTCCGCAAGGTAAAGGGCGTCATATCCGTCGTCCGCTCCAGGGGGCGGGACAAGGCGGAGTAGAAAGCCCGAAGGCCGTTTCCGCCTACTCGAAAACGACCGGCAAGTGCAGAGTGTCGGCCTGCCGCTCGACGATCACGGTAGCGCTGTCTCCCTTGCGGAACCTGCCCAAGGCGCTCATGTAGTCGTAGATGTCGCCCACCGAGATGTCGCCCATCCTGATAATAACATCCCCCTTGAGGATGCCGGCCCGGTCGGCGGGTCGGTCCGGTGAGACGGCGTCGACACGCAGGCCTTTCACTTCGGCGATGAAATCAGGCGTTATGCCCAGTGTCACCGAGTATTGACTGCTGCGGCGACCACGTTCCGGGCCTTTCGTTCGCTGGTAGGTCAGGGGGCCGCCTACGTTGTCGAAATGCGTTACGACCTCGGCCACGAACGATCCGACGGCGGCGGTGCCTTCGAAATTGATCTTCTCGATATCGTCCGTCGGTCTGTGATAGTCGTTGTGCGCGCCGGTGAAGAAAAACAGCACCGGAATCCTGCGGTTGTAGAAGGCGGTGTGATCGGAGGCGCCGATCCCGGTCTCCTTGTGGATGATCTTGAACCTGTTGTATTCCAGCGAGTCGAAGTAGTCCTTGAACTGAGTGGCGCTGCCGGTGCCGAACACTATCAACCCCTCTTGTTCTTGCAGTCTGCCGATCATGTCCAGGTTGACCATCATCCGCGCCTGGCCGGAATCAATCGTCATATTCCGGGCGTAGTAACTGGACCCGAGAATACCTGCCTCCTCACCCGAGAAGGCGATAAACAGGAGCGAGTAACGGCGCGGGGCGCTGCTCCTGGAGAAGAATCTCGCCAGTTCGAGCATGACAGCCGTACCGGAGGCGTTGTCATCCGCCCCGTTATGGATCATTCTCTCCTCACCGCGGTAGCGTGACGCATCCGTACCCCACCCGAGGTGGTCGTAGTGCGCACCGATTATGACCGTGGTGTCGGTTTCCCCGGGGAGGTAACCCACCACGTTGTAGCCGGTGTCGCGTGTTTTAATCAGTTCCGTTTCACCCTCGAGCGACCGGATGTCCGATGCGGAGAGGTCCAGCTTGAGCCTAGTCAGCGCTTTGCGCCTCAAAAAGATGATCGGTATCTCTTTTGGGTTGATCCGGGTGGGGCCTATGGCCGTCAGAGTATCCTCCATGTCTTTCGGAGTAATAAAGATGATCGCGCCGGCCTCGTGCTCGATAGCGGTGTTTATTTTGTCGGTCAGGAAGGCATAGCGGTCGAAATTAATCTCGGCAGTGTCCGTGGCCGACGAATCTGACCGCGCCGGGGCGAACCGCTTGATGACGACCGCTTTGCCGGCGACATCCTTGCCTCTGTAATCATCATAGTTGCCGTCAACCTCGTCCACAACGATTCCGTAGTCGACACACACAACTTCCCCAAAACTAAACAGGCCACTCGCCGACTGCCGCATGGGGGAGAATTCCTCGCCCAGCTGTAGTTCAACCCCGTTCACGGCCAGGTGATTCGCCGGGCCGAAGTCTATCGCCTTGGTGAACTCAAACGGTTGCAGGTAGTCGCTGTCGGAGCCCTTTGGTTCAAGACCGGCGTCGCGAAACACGCCCATTATATACTGCGCGGCTTTCCATTCCCCGATCTCACCGATCTCGCGCCCTTCCAGTGAGTCATGGGCCAGCACTGCGATATGCCTGTGAATCGAATCCGGCGTGATATCGTAGGCAGCATTGCCCTGCGCGCCGGGCAGAGTGCCCAACAGGATAGCGGCAGTCGCTGCTGCCAGCCGCAGCCCGCACTTATGCGTGAGGGAGACGCTTGCCTTGGTCATATTTTATGTACATCATTGCAGTTGTTCCCGATCAACAGTTCATAAAGGCCGAATATACGCGATAGCCTGGCCTGTGTCACCATTTCTTGCGGCCGTTTCCAGCCCGGCGGCGATACTACGGGGCACGTTCCGTGGCTGTCTTGGGAGACCATACCGGCAGTTATGAACGCAGTCGGGCACAGCCGGCAGTTTTTTTGTTGGAGTTACTCTCAATTGCCCGTTTTATGGGAATGTGTCTGCAGAGATGGTCAAAGGCGCGACATGGCTGCACGGGGCGCTGGATTTTGTATTTCCCCCGCTTTGCTGTGGTTGTGGTGTCTTCAGCGAGAGCAGGAAAGATATCTGCGAGCGCTGTCTTTCCGCCATTGACCGGTACAGTGACCCCGTTTGCCTGAGTTGTCAATCGGTCCTGCCGAGCGCTGCCAATTGTCCTCTGTGCGGTGACGAGGCGCTTGTCCTGTTTGCCTGCGGTCACTATGAACCGCCGCTGAAGGAGATAGTGCTTCAGTTCAAGTTCCGGGGGATCACCTCTCCCGCTGCGGTCATGGCCGGGATGCTGGACGAGGAGTTTGGTGACCAAATCCGCAGGCTCAACGCCGTGGCGCTGGTGCCGATTCCGCTGTATCCCAGCCGCCAGAACTACCGGGGGTATAACCAGGCGGCCCTGCTGGCGCGGCAGTTGTCCCCTCGACTGGAGTTGCCGGTCAAGGAAGGGGTCATTCTCCGGATCAAGAAACGGAGGCCGCAAGCCCGGCTCAACCTGAAGAAACGCGCGATCAACGTCAGGGGCGTTTTCGCAGTCCCCCGGCCGGCGGAGGAATCGTCGACCGTCATACTGGTGGACGACGTGGTGACAAGTGGCGCCACCGTTCTGGAGGCGAAAAAGACCCTGGTCAGGGCAGGCTACCGGGTGGCCGGTGTGATCGCGATCGCGCACGGGGCCTGAGATGGGAGAAATGAAGAATCAGATCGATGACTACCTGCAACACCTGAAGCTCGAACGCGGGCTGTCGCCAAACACGCTTTCCTCCTACCGTCGCGACCTGGTGGAGTTTGCCGCGAAGGTCGCCGTTGCCGATCCGGAGCAGGTGACTCCCCGCATGGCCGCGGACTACATCGGTTACCTCAGCAGATCGGGGCGCAGACCGTCCACGGTGGCGCGGAAGATATCCAGTCTCAAGCAGTTCTTCAGCTATCAGCACAAGTCCCGCGCCGCGGGACAGAACCCGTTCCTGGGATTCTCGGCGCCGCGAATCGCCCGGTATCATCCGCACTATCTCTCACCGCAGGAGGTGGTCGGGATTATCGACTCAATCGACACTCGGTCCCGGCATGCCCTTCGGGATCGGGCCATCCTGGAACTGCTCTACGGATCGGGCCTTCGTGTCACGGAATTGATAAATCTCCGATTGAGCGATATCGAGTTCGAGGCCGGCTTCATTCGCGTTCTCGGCAAGGGTAACAAGCAACGCCTGGTGCCGCTTGGCGAGTTCGCCTCGCGGGCCATTCAGGAGTTCGTCGACCATGGCCCCAGCCGCCGCCTCGCATCGGACCAGCTTTTCGTCAACCGGTTGGGGCGGCCCTATTCCCGGGTGGGACTGTGGAAAATAGTCAAAAGGGCCGTGGCCGGGGCGGGAATTGTCAAAAAAGTCTCCCCGCACACTTTCCGGCACTCGTTTGCAACCCACATGCTTGAAGGCGGCGCGGACCTGCGGGTGGTACAAGAAATGCTCGGTCATGCCGATATATCTACGACACAGGTGTATACGACCATTGACCGGGAATACATTATTGCTGAGCACAGAAAGTACCATCCTCGAGAACTGGCAGGGACCAAAGGACACTGAACAGCCGCGGCCCTCGGTCCGCCATTTTGCCCTCAACCAGGTCGGGGCCAACCTGGACTTTCATCTGGAGCAGTTCTTTCGCGGCCAGGAGATTTCCTTCCATCGGTTTGACACTTTTGAGAGCCTGGTCACTATCTGTCAGAGATTCCCGGTTGAAGCGGTATTTATCAGCGGTCAGGACGATTTGCTCCTGGCGGTCGAACTGATCAGGGCTATCAAAAACAACATGTTCCTGTCAATCATTCCGGTCATCCTGTACCACCCCGATCCGGACGACAGCGCCGTTGTCGCCGCTTATGAGAACGGCGCTGAAGAGTTCATCTACGGCGAGTGGAAAGACCACCTGATCCAGGTTCGGATCCGCCGTGTACTGGAGCGGAGCCGGCGGGATCTTTCGATCAATCCCTCCACACACCTTCCGGGGCCGACCATGATAGAGCATGAAATCGACCGCCAGTTGCAGCAGGAGGCCGAGTTTGCCGTCTGCTACGCCGACCTGGACAATTTCAAAGCCTACAACGACTACTACGGCTATTCCCGGGGAGACAAGGTCATCCAGTTGACGTCCCGCGTTATCAAGGATGTTGTTTTCGACCTGTGCCGTGAGGGGTTTGTGGGGCACATCGCGGGAGATGATTTCATATTCATCGTGCCGGCCGATCTTGTGCAGCGCACCTGTGCGGAAATAATCAAGGCCTTCGACGCCCTGATACCCTGCAAGTACGAGCAACAGGATCGCGAGCGTGGTTTTATCGTTACCAGGAACCGACGTGGCCGGATCGAGAGATTCCCCCTTCTGACCATGTCGATAGCAGTTGAAGTGAACGCCGGCCACGATTTCGCTCACATAGGTCAACTGTCCAAGATGCTGGCGGACCTCAAGAACGTCGCCAAGATGAAAGAGGGCTCCAACTACGTCGTGGAGCGACGCCGCAACTACTGAACGTCCTGCCACGCTCCTATCGATTTACAGCCGCTTTCAATCGGAGCGCGGAGGCATCGTTGGGATTCAGTCTGAGGCAACGATCGATATAGTAATTTACCGTGTCCGCCGGTTCGCCACTCTCAAACATTGCGGCCGCGATGCAGTACCACGCCTGGTGAAGCGACGAGTCGTACTCAAGCGCCTGGCGCATGGCCGCGATGCCCTCGGTATGACGCTTCTGTCCCAGGTATGACAACCCCCAGTTGAAGAAATCCGAGCCGGCCAGGGCGTCCATCTGTCGAGCCGTTTCAAAGAGGCTGTCGGCCCTCTCGTGGCTTCCGTGGCGGGCATAAAAAGCAGCCGCGCGGCAGTATGCCTTGCCCATATCGGGAGCCGTTGTTACGGCAAGCTCGAAGCAGGCTGCGGCCACTGCTAACATTCCCCGTTTCTCCTGGGTTTCGGCCATGTTCAGGTGCACCTGGGCGATCTCTTCGGCCGGTGTAACTGTGGTGTCGAATCGATCCAGGGCCATCTGGAACAGAACCAGCGCTGAGTCCACATTGCCGCTGGAGCGGACAAGAAGTCCCAGATTATTGTAGGCCGGGGCAAACCCCGGATCAAGGCGGATCGCTCGCAGGTAATTGCGCTTGGCCTCGGAAAGCCTGCCCAGGCGAAACTGGACGTGACCAAGGTTATTGACTACCGTTGCCGAGTAAGGATAGCTCTCATCGGCCAGGTGATATGCCTTCTGGGCATTTTCAAGATCCCCGGTCTGTTCGTAGGCGATACCGGCATTGAAGTGATTCTGGAAGTCACCACCGATCCCCTCGTCGTAGTAGGTCCGATTCAGCGCCAGAACCAGGAGAATGAATACAACCCCGCCTGCTACAAGCTTCCTGACGGGAAGTCGACGCCCTTCCGTCAGAAGTTCCACCAGTCCTCCTGCCGCCAGGATAATCAGGAAAGGAACCAGCGGTAATCGGTGACGGGCCGTCACTAAAAAGAGGACAATCGACGGCACGTATGCCAGCAGGAAGATGTACACCGGAAGGAGTCGGCGCAGACTTTGTCGCTGCAGACAAACCCCCATGACCGCCAGGGGCAATAGCAACCCGAAGGGGAAAAAGAGAGGGCCTTTCCAAAGCAGGGCGGACAGCAAGAGGGATTTGCCGCGCTGGTGGTAGATGTCAATGTTGTCGCTGTTCTCAAAGCCGCTGACCAGGTATACCGTTTTTTTCCAGAGCAGCGTGAGAAAGCGGTCGGGATGGTACGCGATGAAATCCACCGCCTTGCCGGCCCAGAAGGACGACAGCTCCGACTCCGACATCCGGCGGCCGGTCTCATGCTCGGCGGCGGCAGCGGTCACGGCGCCGAACCGCCGCCAACTGACCGATTCGTCCAGGTCCACCTCGGGCATGACCATGGTGAGCCCGTCGGCGACGGGGTTGTTGCCGAGATAGAGGTTGATTCCGCCCTGTGAGGAAATCAGGATGAACTCACCGGTCACGACAATGTTGCGAACCGTCACCGGCGCGACGGCGGCAATCACACCGACAAGAAGAACTACCGGCAACCTGACGCGCCCGACCGGCCCACGCTCCCTTCGCCAGGCATAAAACATCCACAGCATCAGCAGGGGGATGACCAGCAACACGTTTGGACGCGATATGGCCGCCAGACCGAAAATCAGCCCGGTTACAAGCCACGTCTTAGCCGAAGGCGAATCGGCGTGAGCGACCACACGGTACATGGCCCAACTCAGGAAGAACAGGAACGTCACGGGAATTAGAAACATCGTCTCATAGAAGATGAGCGTCCCGTACAGAGCATAGGCCAGTCCGGATATGATCCCCGTGGGGCGGTTGACAAGCCTAGCGCCAATCAGGAAAACGAAAACCGCCGTACCGGCCGAGATGAGCGTCTGCAGCGCCTTGGCCCAGAATATGGAACTCCCCGTCACCCAGGCCAGGAATGCGAGCAGGTAGGGGTATAAGGGCGCCCTGAAATAAGCGCCCTCACCCCAGAAGGATTGGTTGATTATGGCGTGAGCCCACTCCCAGTGCCATTTCTCATCGACCATCGGGACTGCGAAATCGGCCTGCAGGCTTATCTCGTACAGGTAAAGAAGCCGCATCAGCACGGTCACAGCCGCGACTATCAGCGGCCATTTATGGCGTACGATGAAATCCTTCAAAACGCAGACCCTGGTGCGGGCGGTTATACCGAAGACTCGCAGGTCGAACTCAGAAAGGCCTCCCGACAGGGAGGAAGGCAAACACTCCACCCACTTATTTCTTTATCGTCCCCCGGAACGCCAGGCGAGCCAGTAGCAGCGTCATGAGGCCGAAGACAACCAGAGCCAGCCATGGTCCGTAACTGCCGGTCAGCGATCCTAACATCTCCTGGTGCTCATCGTAGAAGTCGGCGTAACCTGCCCAACCTCCGATCATGAACGCCACTGCCACGCCGACAAGAGCCCCGCCGGCTACAAGTCCCGACGCGAACAGCACCCCGGCCAGGTTTTTGTCTTTGTACTTCTCTCGGCTCGTGTACTTTCTGACCAGCAGAGCGACCAGGCCGCCGGTCATGATCGGCGTCGACAGCGACAGCGGCAGGTAGAGTCCGATTGCGAACGGCAAAGATGATATCCCCAAAAGCTCCACCGCGACGGCGATAAAACCACCCACAATAATAGGCTCCCACGGCAAGTTGGCGTTCATGATTCCCTGAACCACGGTCGCCATGACGTTGGCCTGGGGCGCCAGCAGCGGTTGTCGCGATGTGGCCCCCTCCACAAAGCCAAAGGCCTCATTCATGTAATAAATTGTGAAGCCCATCGCCATCGCCGGGAAGACGAGCCCGATGAACTCCGTAAGCTGCTGCCGGAACGGCGATGCCCCAAGCAGGTAGCCGGTTTTCAGGTCCTGGGCGATGTCACCGGACATACAGACGGCGATACAGACAATCGCGCCCACCGACATGGCGGTCACCATACCCTGAACACCCTCCACGCCGAAGTACAACAGTATCATGCACGTGACCAGCAGGGTGGCGATCGTCATTCCCGATACCGGCGACGATGACGACCCCACGATGCCGACGATACGGGCTGCCACGACCACGAAGAAGAACCCGAACAATACGGCCAGGGCCGCGCCAAGCAAATGTAACTCGGCGCCGGGGAGCAGCCAGATGGCGATGACAACGGCGGCAACGCCCAAGAGCACCCACTTCATGGGCAGATCGCGGTCGGTGCGGGGAGGCGTTTCTTCTGATACCCGGCGACCTATGAGTTGGCCGAACCCCTTGCTGAACGAAGAGATGATAACCGGGAAGGATTTGATCAGCGACACAAACCCGCCAATCGCCACCGCTCCCACTCCGAGGTACTTGATATAGAAGTTCCGCAGTTGGGCCGGGTTCATCTCGCTGATGGGGATGGTGCCCGGGGTCAGGACGAGGTCCGGGACCTGGGCCCCGATATAAGCCAGCAGCGGTCCGATTCCAAGGTAGCCGAGAACGGCGCCGCTGAGCATCAGGGCCGAGATACGAGGTCCGATAATGTAGCCCACGCCCAGCAGTGCCGGGGTAGCGTCAATTCCGATAGTGCCGCCCTTCAGGAATCCCCTGAAATCATGGCTGGGTGTCTGCGGCCATACGCGCAACATGTCGTACAGGACCTGAAACAGGGCGCCGATTCCGATTCCGGAGAAGACCAACTTCGCCTTGCCACCTCCCTCGTCACCGGCCACGATGATCTCCGCACAGGCGGTTCCCTCGGGGAACCTCAGGTTACCGTGTTCCTTGTGAACGAGGTACCTGCGAAGGGGAATCATCAGCAGGATACCTAACGTGCCACCCAGTATCGAGAGCCAGAAGATGTGCGTCTTGGAGATTTCGTGAAAGTATCCGGCGGCGGCCAGTTCCTGGTTGGCCGACCAGATAAAGAAAGCTGGAATAGTGAAAATTATACCTGCCGCCAGCGATTCACCGGCAGATCCAATCGTCTGCACGATGTTATTCTCCAGCACCGTCACATTGCTCTTGTAAAGCAGCCGCAGAACCGCCATCGAAATCACGGCTGCAGGGATTGAGGCCGAGACCGTCATCCCGAACTTGAGGCCGAGATAGGCGTTGGCGACCCCGAATACTACCGAGATGATGATGCCCAGGATCACAGCCTTCCAGGTAACCTCGGCTATGCTCATTGCGGCAGGCACTACCGGTTCATAGACTTCATTATTCTTGTCAGGTTGTTGCACGGGACCTCCAGTCCGTCAGGGTGACATCGGCTAACAGGCTAACATCAGGTTCAGTCATGGCCGTGTCAAGTTTATTAGTCACTGTTATAGACGGTCGCGATTTCCGGATGGACAGGTGGAGATCGCAGATTCTGCGCCCTCACACAGTCGGGCTGCTTTGGCTCTTGCCGTGTTTTTCTGGAACATTGGACTCGGCCGGATTGTAGTAAGGATGACAGGAATGCGACGGGCGGGTTGCGTCCCGGTGGGTTTTCCTGCTCGGTAGTGGGTGGCCGGGCAACGAGTCCTGGAGGAGCGCGTTTGCACCGCTTGCAGTTATGACAATATGACAAAATAAATGCTTGACAAGGTCGATTGAACCACTAACTTAATAATGAAGGGTGATCTAAGCCGTCGATATTATCTGTCCGCAGTATGGAGTGGCAACTTCACCGATTGCAGTAGTCGTATTAAGGATGAAATGTGGCTGCGTGGGTTCACGGAACGGTAAGGCCCATGACAGCCGGAACATTAACCGAGAGCATTATTGATGATGCTGAGGAGGTGAACCTTGACAAAACGGTTTTACACTTTGACGGTGGTCCTCACCTTTTTGCTTGTCCCGTCTCTGGTGTTCGCTGCCAGCCAGAAGTTTGCCGTGGCTGAAGCGTCCCTCAACGAGGATAGCCAGATAGTCGTGCCTTTGGAGATAACCAATGACGACAATCTCACGGCGATTACTATTCCTCTGGAGTTCTCCGAAGGTGTGACGCTCAAGGAAGTCGATTTTGAAGGTACCCGGGTTGAGTATTTCGATCTGAAGATAGCTACTATCGACAATGCCAACCATACCGTCCTGATCGGTCTTCTGCCTCAGATGAGCAACGAGCAAAAGCCGGACCTCGCGGCCGGCACCGGGCCGGTGGCCAATCTGGTGTTTGAAGTAAACGATCCGATAGTTGACGAGATCACAATCGAAGCCACGACCATTGAGAAGCCATATCACACGCTGGCCTTTGTCTACCATGACTACTCGCCGGCCGGCGATCGTTCGATCCGGGTGGAAAGGTTTGAATTCGAGTCTGTGACCAAGTCGCTGTCCGATATGCCCGGTCCGTCCACGACGCCGGGCCGGTTTGGGTTGTCTCAGAATTACCCTAACCCGTTCAACCCGACGACGATAATCAGTTTCAATCTGCCGGCGGCCTCGCGTGTGGATCTTTCGGTTTACAATGTTCTTGGCCAGAAGGTAACCACGCTGATTGACGGCCGCCTGGAGGCAGGTCCGCAGGAGGTCGAGTGGAATGCCACCGGGTACTCCAGCGGCGTCTACTTCTACCGGATTGCCACTGACGCCAATGTCGAAACGCGGAAGATGGTTCTCCTGAAGTAAGGGCCGGATCACCGAGTCTGAAGTAAGAAAGTCTCATATAAGTCATTTGCCAATGTGCCCTCTCCCATGGCCGGGGAGAGGGCCTTTATGTTTCTGCGTCGCCATATTTCCTGCGTCGGTCGCGCGGCACATTCTGCGCTCTGGAGGACCTGGCAGGGGGGGATCGGTGGCGGTGTCACCATAAGTCGTTACAGTACATGCAACGGTAGAGGAGTCGTCGGTTTTGGCACGACTTTTGTATCACTACTTTTTGACCGGGACGATGCCGACCCGTTCAGCAGAATAAACGCACATCCTGCCAGACGGTGACGGCGTCCGGGCAGCATGGATTGCGGTCAGGTTGGCGAACGTCCCCGGACGGTGAGGAGAGATAGGTCTCAGCAGAGATGTTGGGACCTTTTCCTATGGCCCCGATTCAGGCCCGGGCAGACTTGGCCGTGTCATTGCCGTACCCGCTCCAATAGTGTCATCCGGATCGTGATTGTCACCGGACAGCCTCACAGCCGATCTCTTCGGCGGTGGCCGGTGACACCGGCAGAGTTCGTTCGCCGTTCGAGTCGGACACGGTTACCTCGACCAACGGCTGGTGCCTGGCGGAAGTGTAGCGAGCCGTTATGCGGGCGGCCTTGCTGATGTTTTCATCGCTTGCCTCTCCAATCAACAGCGCAATCGGGGAGCCGACACCTAAGGCCTCAAGCTGGACATGTTGCTGCTGTCTGTGAGAGAGTATGCGAGCGTTGTCCTTTTCATCACGGCCTACGATGAGTTTGGTGCTGGCGTCGAGCCGAAAATGGCGGCCTGTGCGAAGAAGGTCAATGTCATCAAATGTGACGTGCTCGGTGTGAGACAACAGATCACGGAGTTTGTTGGAATAGCTCCAATCTGTGAGCAAGCAACCTGAGGCGGGCGAGAAGTAGCTCTCCAGACCAAACTGCACGGCCAGTTCCATTTGTCGCCGACGGCTCCGGCCGCTGATGGCCTCAAGCCGGTTGCGGTCGACCAGGCCGCTGAGTTCCGGATCCGTCGGGGGGAGAAGCCGGGCCGAAAGCGGTCGCAGAAGCTTGCCTTTCAGGCCCGATTGGTTTACGACCAGATTTAGTTTATCTTTCAACTGTGACATCGGTCTCTGACTGAGCACCTCGCCGGTCACTATAAAGTCGGCGCCGGATACCTCCATGAACTTGCGGGCCTCCCTCAGCATGAAAATGCGGCAGTCGATGCACGGATTCATATTTTTACCATGACCGAACCGGGGATTCCTGACGATATCGATGAATTCCTCTCCAAAGTGCACTATCTTGACGTCAAATCCGTACTTCTCTGCGACCGAATGAGGATCGAACCGGCCGGAGGAATACTCCCCCGGACCGCACTCGAAATGCGTCACGAATGTCAGGGCTGTCACCCTGATATCCTGCTTGAGCATCAGGAGTATCGCCAGCGAGGAATCCAGCCCTCCGGAAAAAAGAGCGATGGCATGACCGCGCTTCGGGTTGCTCTCACGGCGCTTGTTATCTTCACTTATGTCAGGAATTGTTGTCATCCATGTTTGATGCCGCCGGATGGGGCCAAAAACAGTCCCCTTCCAGACGATGAACGGAATACTCCACGCGTCACCTTCCCGGGGAAGCCGCTCCTGTCAACGCAGCCTGCTCGCTGCTCCCGCATATCACACTTTGCTCCGTCGCTGTACCACCATAAGGTAATATAGACGTTTGACGTCGCATTTCAAGAGCCCATTTTACCTTGACTTGCAAGGGAGTCCCCGATAACATTGATCGAGTAAAGGAAAGGAACAGTGGCCATTCTCAGCGCCTTTGACAACTGGCTCAAACATGCTGCCTATGAGAGCCAGCACCTGTTTTTCTTCTCTGCCCGGATGATAGGGGCTTTATTTTCCCGGCGGTTCTACCTGCGCGAGACGCTGGAGCAGATGTACCTGATCGGTGTCGGGTCGATGGTTCTCATCGTCCTCACCGGCATATTCGCCGGTCAGGGGTTTGCCCTTGCGTTTTCGATGGAACTGATGGACTTTGGAGCCAAGAATTACCTCGGCCGGATCATGGCCATTTCCATCATCCGTGAGTTGGGCCCGGTGCTGACCGGGGTCATGTTTGCCGCTCGCGTGGCGGCGGGCATCACGGCCGAGATCGGCGCCATGAAGTCGTCCAACCAGCTTGACGCCATGGTTGCTTTCGGGATCGACCCCCTCAAGAAACTCGCCGTCCCGCGGTTGATCGCGCTGATCGTGATGCTCCCGGCGATGACGGTCATCTGTGATGTCATTGCCCTCTTCGGTGGCTGGGTTATTGCCACGCTCGTGGCCCACGTCACTTCGACGATGTACTGGTCAGCCGTCAGGGAGCGGTTGGTCTTCGGGAACATCTTTGTCGGGCTGCTCAAGCCGGTATTATTTTCGTTCGTTATCGCCTTCATCTCCTGTTACAAGGGATTCAGTTCCGCCGGCGGAACCAAGGGCGTCGGCCGGGCGACCACGAACTCGGTCGTCCTGTGTTCCATAACCATCCTGATCGGCAACTTCTTCATCACCAGGGTCGTATTCAACTGGATCAAGGGTTACTTATGATTGAGCTCAAGAACGTGGATTTCTCATACGACGACCTCCCGGTGTTGCGCAATATCTCCTTCACCGTGGACGACTCGGAGGCGGTCGTGGTGATGGGGCCTTCCGGCTCGGGCAAATCCACAATCCTGCGTCTTATCCTGGGATTAGAGACTCCACAGCGCGGCGAAGTGAACGTGGATCGCCGGGACATCTGCCGCATGAACGAGAAATCGAAACGCCGGATACGACGAAAGATCGGGATGGTCTTTCAGGACGGTGCGCTCTTTGATTCTCTCAGCGTGGGCGAGAACGTCGGTTACTACCTCCTTGAGCACACGGCGCTCCCGTGGCCGGAGATCGAGAGCCGCGTGAGATCCATGCTGGGGTTCGTGGGGCTCGACGCAGACGAGGTGATCGACAAGCTCCCCGATCAGCTTTCCGGGGGCATGCGGCGCCGGGTGGCGATCGGGCGCGCGCTCCTTTCCACCGATCCCAAGATAATGCTCTATGACGAACCGACCACCGGCCTTGACCCCAATGCCATCCGCAACGTAGTCAACTTGATCAACAAACTTCACCGGGAGCGGACGGTATCGACGATCGTGGTGACACACCAGATCGCCGACGCTTTCGCTATGGCGGACAGGTACATCATCATCTACCGGGGGGAGTTGGTCTTCGACGGCCCCTACGAGCAGCTTCGCGGCTGCCGTGACACAAGGGTTCAGGAGTTCCTGGCTCCATTCAGAGACTCCATGACCGGTGTTTTCAAACGGAAGTTCTTTGATGGTGGCATTTCCCCCTGACAGGTTGTATAATTCGTGGGTCGCACCAGTTGTGCCCCTTCGCCGGCAGGGCGCCACGATGCAGTCCGGGCGCGACCGGGAAAGGACCTGAGATATGGAACGAACTACGACAGTAAAGTGGAGCAGCCTGAAAGTCGGACTGGTGCTTGTATTCGCAATAGCCGCCATGCTCTGGGCGTCGCTGACCGGAGGGGGAACATCCATTTTCGACCCCAAGGGTGAGTTCGTCTGTTATTTCAGGAACGTCAGCGGTTTGGTGAAAGGATCGCCGGTCTGGATGTCCGGTGTCGAAGTGGGCAACGTGCGTTCCGTGGAGTTCGTTAACATCGACTCCCTGCGCCAGGTGAAAGTGGTCTGCCGGATCAAGAAATCGGTGTGGCCCATGCTGACCGAGGGATGCCTCGTGCAACTGGGAACCATCGGGTTCTTAGGGGACAAGTACTTGGAGGTCATTCCCGGCCCCAGGCAGGAGAGGATAATCGAAGAGATGGCGGTCATTCCCGCCCGTGACGCCGGCAGTGCGGAAGCGATGTTCAAAACGGGGGAAGTGGCGCTGGACGAAGCCAGCAACCTCCTCGGCAACCTCAACGATGTCATTGCGCGCATGAACCGCGGCGAGGGAACGCTGGGCCGGATGACCACCAGCGACTCCCTCTATGTTCAGATGACCCGGCTGCTGACCAACCTGACCGCTCTCACCGCTTCGCTCCACGACAACCAGGAACGCATTATCGGCTCCATTGAAGAAACAGCCGACGCCGTTTCCAGCCTCTCCCGGAAGGTACAGGACAACAGCGGCAGCCTGGGCAGAATCATAAGCGACCCGCAACTGTACGACAACCTCGCCGCCACGTCGGCGCGGCTGGATACGATCATGAACAAGATCCAGGCGGCCGAGGGGTCCCTGGGGTTGTTTGTGAGCGATACCGCCTTCTACTCTGAGACCGTCAATCTAATGACGCGTATCGGTAATCTCGTCTCAGACATCGAGAAAAACCCGAGGAAGTACTTCAAGTTCAGCGTGTTCTAGGGGGGACAGGGTGACGGATGAGCTCAAGAAATATGAGATGGGGTAGGGTGGGTCCGTCTTCGGACCCGCCACTTATCGGAACACGTTGATACTCTGTCATTCCCGCGAAGGGGACTTTCCAAAAACCCATGATATTTGCTTGTCTGGGATGGTTGTTTGGTTGCATTGTAGTCTTAAGAGTAATCGTTAACCCTGAGGGAGTATCATGGCGCGATATGTACCCGACCACAGTA
>Ga0114922_10000227_pt1 | contig 53966 bp, 42 predicted proteins | sample AartaG_FD_100975 | JGI IMG/M metagenome (GOLD analysis project Ga0114922, IMG submission 100975) | Deep subsurface microbial communities from Aarhus Bay to uncover new lineages of life (NeLLi) - Aarhus_00045 metaG | ecosystem: Environmental > Aquatic > Marine > Oceanic > Sediment | place...
CCTACGCCGCGGCAAGCATGATAAAAAAATGTCAAACAAACCCAATTTTTCGAAGGGCAAAAATGAACATAACCTCAGCTTTAACAAAGGATTACGAAAATGAACAACCTGGCAGACCCGGCCAAAACGAAACCAATCTTGCCCGCGCCCACCCGCTTGCCTGCCCTCGAAGCGAAGCGGAGATCCCGGGCTTGACCCGGGACCCAGAAAGGCTAACCCCCGACCTAATTATGTCAAACGAACCCAATTTTCTCGACCCTCAAATGAACGTAACCTCCGGCTTAACAACGCCTTATGAAACCGTTCACCTCCGCGCACACGAAAAAAACGAACCCAATCAACCCCGCGTTTCCGCCCCAAAAACCTCAATAAAGAGCATTCTCAGGCACATAAAACTCCCCCGGCCCCAACTCCTCAGGATACCCAACACTACCGTCAGCTGTCTTCGAAACCTTCATCGGCACCGCGTCCGACGGCCGGTAACGCTCCACGTGCCCGTCCGTGTACCCGGCATGAAGCTCCACATCGAGACTATCCAGGCTCACATCTCTATCAGGTGCCAGCCGAGACCAAAAAGACGATGACACATGCGTCCCCGGCGTAATACGGGCGCCTTTAATCTTCTCGCAACTGCCGTATGCTTCGAACGTATTGTACAGAAGTTTATTCCGCCAATGTCCGTAACCGAAGTAATCACTTACCAGCAATTTACTTCGCTCCTGCCCGCCTGACAGACCCCGCGGCCCGCTGAACGGAGTTGCCCCTGCCTCCAGCAAACCGGTATAATTCCAGTAAAAGCAGTAAGTTCCCATCGCCGGATCCAGTAGCGGCGGCGTCTCGGGATTGTCCCATTCATCGCCGGCCTCCCAGACCTCCTGAAGGTATTTGTATTTTTTGGGGGCGTTCGGGCAAAACATTACCCCCGCACCAGGAATGTAACTGTACAAGTACCCGCTCATCGAACGACGCATCTCTGTATCCCGGCTGCGCGAACTCGTCAACATCGTCGGCTCCTGCCAGTTCCAATGCTCGTGCAGACTCCCTACGGTCGCCACGGATTCAGGGTATTTGCCGCCGTTATCCGATGCAAACGACGTTACACCGACCACGATTACACGCTGATTGTTCATCGTCTGCACCGCCCGGGCGTTGCGCCTGCCCTTACTCAACGCCGGCATTATAATACCTATCACCGTCGCAATAACGGCCATCACCACCAGAAGCTCAACGAGACTGAAACCCCTTCTTGTTCTATGCCCCACAGCAGGTATATAAGCCCGGGGGCCGACAGCTCTGCGTCCTGCATTACAATTATGTCTCAACTCCAACATTGGTTTACTCGTAACTATTCCAAATCCGCCTTCCGGGCTATTCAACAAGGCTGCCTTCCGCCAGCCTTATAAGCCACTGCATGCCCATTTCTTCCTGCTGTGGTACTCCATAATATTTTTTCCGCGGCTCGACAAATTCGTCTCCAGGTTGCTCCACCTCGTCCATGTAGGAAAATAAAACCTCCCCCTCCGCATCCCGGCCACGGTTATCATTTACTGAAAACACTATCTTATCAACAACATCCTTTTCCATATCAATTGTATAGATTAGTCTGTTCTGCTCCTTGCTGAGAATAACTTCTGCGTTAGTACTGCCCGGCACGTACTTCGTTTCGAACCATACTCTTTGTTCACCGGCATCGCGGCGCACCGTATCAATCGTATGAAGTCCCATCCACGGCCTTGTAAGGCCTTTGAAGAAGCTCCCCGCCGGGTAGGTTGTAACTGCCCCGCTGTCCATATCACGGACATAGGCCCCGGCAGCACTGTCCACAACCTCAAGTCGCTCGGCCATCTGCAATCTCACCCAGGGTCTTTGTCGCTTACTGGCGGCATAGATAAACGGTACACGTCCGCCCCCCGAGACCTCTTCTCCATTTATCCGGCCCGTAATCCGAAAATAAGTCCAGCCCCTTTTGTGCATGGCATCCCGGTTATCAACCACTGCCGCGTCGCCCGGCCAGTCGTACCGGAAATACTCCTCGTCCAACAGGTTGTAGTGATGAGTTATCTGTGCCGGACTGCCGTTCTCCCTGGTGACTACCAGCAGACCGCTGCCCTCGCTGGAAACGTATTGCATCTCCGCCTGTTGCCCTTCGACCATCGAGAGAAACTCCCGCAATTCCGGCCCGTCCGTGGGAAGCCGGCGCACCGCCAGGTCCTCTCGCCACACCCGATAGTTGTTAATGTATATGGTGCTCTCAGCCCTGTCAAAAAAGTAGTTGGCCTGGTCATCTTCCAACCGCTGACAGTAGGAATATCCGCCGTCGGGACTATATTTCACCAGCCTTGCCATTACCGACCCACCCGCCGGAGAAGGATAGTAATACCAGCACTCATCACTCAAATCACCTGTCGCCGGTGTGGCGCGAAAGTCTCTTGCCAGTTTTTCTTTAAGTACGACGACCGACTTTTCAGTCCAGGAAATCGCTTTATCTACCCACAAAGGTGACACAGCAACACCCGCAGCCAATACACCTGCCGCTGTCAGCGCCACAACCGTTTCTCTGCTCGCTACCGTCCCCAGCAGGTCCGCCGCCAGGCCGGCCTTGGCGGTGGCCGCCGTTACCGACACACTCGCCGCCGCCGCCTCGCTCGGAGCTGTAATCTTCCCGAATAATGCCAGAATCGTCAGCAGTGCTCCTTTACCAAATCCCCGACGAGAAAGCTGCCTGTACATTGCCTTCTTCGCCCGACAGAATAAGACTCGCACGCTAAGTTCACTGCATTCCATCAATTCCGCGATCTCCGAATACGCCATGTCCTCATAGCACCGCATTGCCAATACCATCCGGTATTGTGGCTTTAGCATCCGCATCACATTAAAAACAACCTGCCGCAACTCCTTTCCCATCAGATTAGCCAGCCCCGTCCGGCTCCTCCTCACGTCGCTCTCGGGCCAGTCTCCATCGCCAAAACTCGATATTGGCACCGTCCTGTGACGCTTCTCACTCTTGCGATGGTGGCGTATTTTGTTAAATCCGATGCCGCGAAGCCAGGGCCAAAACAGCTCCGCCTCCTCTAATTTGTCAATAATCTTAAACATTTCAAGCATACTCTCCTGTACAAGATCCTGGGCAATATCGTCCCGTAACACAATTCGATAAATATAGGCATACAATCGCCCCCGCACCAGCTCTGCTAAATTATCAAGACTTCCTCTATCACCTAACTGGGCCTGCTTGACTAACTCAATGTATTCTCTGCCTTGATCCATCATGCAATACCAATACTATGTGCACCCAACCTTCCTATTTGTTACACTTTTTTTATAAAATTTCATAAATTTTTACAAAATTAAGCACATATTTCTCATTTCTCCCGCCATAATTACATCGTTTTCAATCAATAAAGAGACCCAAAACCCCGCTTCTGTTCCCTTAATTCTCATTTTCCTGCTGTTTCTGCGCCTTTCTAAAACAAAATATCCCCAGAATTGACTTTCCCGCAAGATTAAACGTTAACGGATCTCTGGTTACCCCATTGCTCAAAGCGGTTTTTTATTGACAGAAACGGCATTTACTGATAAAATATGTGTTCTGGGGCCGATTATCTATAATGATTTACGGTTCCCGGCCTTGGTGAATAGTGAAAAAAGCCGCCCAGATGGAGGCGCATTGAAGGTAACGGCTACTAAAGCCGACTTTTACGCGCCCTGGCAGCTAAACCCGGTTTTGTGATAAACCAAATGAGTTTTTTTGGAGATACTTAGATGCTCAAGCGAAAAACTGTTGCAGCAATTTTAGCAGTGGGACTTCTTATGGCCGGCACAGGCTTTACTCAAAGCCTTGAAGATAACTGGAACGACTTTCTGCATTATACAAAGATCGGCCGATTCGACTTAGCCAAGGGATACGCACAGGCCGTTCTTCAAAGCAGCCCCGACCCCCAGGAACTGCTAACTCTAAGTGAAGAAAATCCCCAGGGTTATGCGATTCTATTAAAGGTCACCGATACCGCACCTGAGGCCGAGTTGGCCGAGCTCAGCGAGAAAATCCTGGACATCATTGAGCAAGGCAGATTCATCCGCCGGGCAGACCCGAAGATTATTACAGAGGAGATTAGGAGGCTAAGCAGTACCATCCGCGGCCGGCTTTCAGCTGTTAAACGCCTTAAAAACGCCGGCGAATATGCGATAGTCTACATGGTCGATGCAATGATGGACGATTCGCGTAAGGAGGAATGGCCAAATATCGTATGGGCACTTCCACAAATCGGCAGAGAGGCGATAAGGCCGCTCGCAGCCGCCCTGCAGACCGAGAATGTGGCGGTAAAAGCGGAAATAATACATGCGCTAGGCAAGATTAGCTACCCTCAATCGCTGGCCTATCTAAAGTACGTTATCGAAAATGACAATTCAGAGGAACTTCGCAAATTAGCCAACCGGAGCATCCGGCAAACCGACCCAGCCGCCTTGAAAATTCCGGCCGCACAGCTGTTCTACCAGCTTGCTGAAAACTACTATTATCACGCCCAATCACTGGCGCCTGCAGAAGATGCTAACTTCGCCAATATATGGTTTTGGGACGCAGCTGGTCGGCGACTGACCCGCGAGAAAGTTGACAAGGGTTACTTTAACGAGCTTATGGCGATGCGGGACTGCGAGTGGGCACTCAAGGCCGATCCTGGCTTTGGCCAAGCCATTGGCCTCTGGATGGCGGCGTACTGCAAGGCAGAGTCTACGGGTCTTCAGATGCCCAGTTACTTCGGTCCCGGCCACGCCGATATGATGACTTATGCCACCACCGCAGGACCTGAATATCTGCACCAGGCGCTTGCCCGGGCAATGAAGGACAAAAACGCGTATGTCGCACTTTGTGCCGTTGAAGCACTCGCCACAAACGCAGGTGAGAGGTCATTGCTTTATCGACTTGGGACAACCCAGCCGTTGGTTCAGGCATTGTCTTTTAATGACAGGGCGGTGAGATACAGCGCAGCAATAGCGATAGCTGCTGCCGGGCCAAAACAACATTTTGCCGAAAGCAAGCTGGTTACTGAAAATTTGGCGGAAGCTCTCGCAGGACCGCCCGGAGAGGCGACCGAAACCGCGGAGTGGACCCAAGAATTGGCGGATAGCTATGCCCTTCGCTCGGCTGAGGTCATGCTGAAATTAGCACAAACGCGAAACCCTGTCATCAACTTATCTGCCGCTCAAAGCACCCTCATAAATGCAACAAGGGATAGACGCCCGGAAATCCAAATCCTCGCCGGCCAGATTTTGGCGCGGCTCGACAGCCCCGATGCTCAGCGAGCGATTGCTGCGATGGCCCTTGCGGAAACTAACACTATGGATATTCAGATATATGCCTTTGAATCACTGACCGTCTCAGCCAAAATTAATGCCAATCTGCTTGATGACGAAAAGATAGACTCTATTTATTCACTGGTCAGCTCACAAGAAGTCGAGCCCGAACTTCGCAGTGCCGCTGCCGCGACCTTCGGTGCGCTTAACTTACCCAGCCAGAAAGTAAAAGACCTCATCCTCGACCAAGCTAAAAGCTAAGCCTAAAATTGCCGTTGGATAAGATTTGACTCCAAAGCCCGTCGCGCTCACAACGGGCTTTACTGCTCCGCCAGAACGGAACTGACGAGCCAATTAGTCCTGTTCAATTAAAATTCAAACAGAGGAAATCGGTCCGGAGGTGGGCCCCACTTAGAAATCTTCGAAGTCAATCTCCGGTGGTGGGCCGAGCTTCTTTCGTTTGGTGGCTTCAGTTTCTACATCCTCCGGCTCAGGTTGCTCGGGCTTTTCTTCCGGCCGAGCTCGCATCTTTACCTCAGCCTTTATTCTCTCTTCAACGCTCGTTAGCAGCTCGCCAATAGTCTTTTTCGCGTTGTACCGCTCGTCCTGACGCGACAATGCATTAACCAAACCACACCATCGGGAGATATATGATACGCTGGTTTGCTGAGACTTGCCAAGCCCAATACTCTTTATAAAGGCGTTTTGAGAAATTGGTGTCACATACACCAGCAAAGCGACAAAGCTCCAGACGAGAAATCCGGCCAAAAAGCCCAAAAAACCGGTGCCAACAGTGTCAAATACTTTCGGAAAGGTGGGGACGAGTTGGCCCGTAAGAAATGTGTACGATATGCCATGCAGAATCAAAAAAACGGCTATTGCAGTCCCCATCATAGCCAGGGCATTGGTATACAACGTATCACCAAGCCCGGGAACCTTTACAATTACCGGCTGAAGGTATATGGCCAAGTAGACCGAAATTACGATATTGAATAACATAGCCCACATCCCATAGAAGCCTATTCTAACGGCGAACCAAGCAAAAACCGCGCCAACCAATATGCCCAGCCAAAACACCATAAACTTTACCCGACCACTCTCTTTAGCTCTTCCAGACTTGTCATTCCGGAGACCACCTTCTTCAGACCCTGTTTTTTGAGGTTGGACCTGCCTTTTTTGTCGCCCTCGCTTCTCAACTGAGTCATCGACAATTGATTATTGGCAATCTGGGCCTTTAACTTATTGTCGAAGACGAGAATATCCAAAATCGCCATCCTCTCGTAATAGCCGGTCTCATGACACTTCTCACATCCCTCGGCCTGGTGAATATTGCTAAAGTTTATGCCCTTTCTGCGAAACTCATGCATTTGGCTTTGTGTTAGTTTTGCCGGCACTTTACAGTTGCTGCAAAGACGGCGAAGCAACCGCTGGCAGATAACAATATCCAATCCGGATGACAGCAGCAGGGGGGTTATGCCTAAATCCAGCAATCGCACCAATGCCGATGCGTTGGTGTTGCTGTGTACCGTTGCCAAGACAAGATGTCCCGTTTGTGACGCCTGTAATGCAATCGCTGCGGTCTCCTCGTCCCGTATTTCGCCGACGCAGATTACATCAGGGTCCTGCCTCAAAATACTGCGCAGGGACTTTGCGAACGTAATGTCGGCCTTTGGGTTAACTTCAATCTGACTGGCGTTCGGCAGTACATATTCAATCGGGTCTTCGACCGTGATAACATTGCGCGTTAACAAGTCAATCTCGTTGAGCATTGCGTACAATGTTGTAGTCTTGCCGCTGCCGGTCGGACCGCACATAAGCACCAAACCTGACGGCTTTTTGACCGCGTTCTCGATAATTATCCTTTGCTTCTCCGACAAGCCGATATTAGCCAGTTTGAACCTATCGGCATTTTGACTCAATACTCTTATCGATAACTTCTCACCGTTAAGAACGCCGGCACTCGCCACTCGGAAGGACACGGTACCGTCGGCTGTTTCTGCCACAAACGCGCCATCCTGAGGTCTGCGCTTTTCAGCAATGTCCATACTTGAGACGGCCTTGATGCTGTTTACAACCGCATGGCAGGCATCGGGGTCAAATTGCTCCACCGTCCTTAAGACCCCGTCTACTCGAAACCTGAGCGTGTATGTTGACTCATCCTTCGGGTCAATAAGAATATCACTGGCACGCTCCTGGAGAGCATCGGCGATGATCTGTTCGGTTAAGGCAAGAACATGGCTGTCTTCTTGCCTGCCTTTACCGTGGCCGTATATCTCCGTAATATTCCTCCCCGACGAATCAAGCAGTTTTATAGCCGACCTGTCCTTGGAACTAAGCGAGCCTGAAGACGCTAGGCTTGCCCACACATCTTGCAGCCGGCCTTTTATTACGTCAAAAACACCGCGGCGCTCCTCAGAAGCTCTCTTTGTCACATCTAATACCAGTAGCACAAGCAAAATCAAGGGTCCCAAGAAAAGCGTCGCTATATTTGCCATCGATTTACGGTCCCTCGCCACCAATCGGCTGAACTGAACACGCTGAACAAAATACACGCAAAGATACACCCATATTATAAGGCAGGCAAGTTTGATTGGACTAAATGACAATGATGGCCTATACAAGACCGCACTTAACAACAAAGCTGCTGGAGAACCGTTTATAAAAGCCGATGTTACCATATGTATGCCCCGACAGCAAATGCTCGAAAATCAGGCGACAATGTATAGTAAACTACCACATACTTTCAATATCAGCAAGACAAAAAAGAGTTTCTTGAAAAATTTCAGAAGACCGTTGCGGGCCTATAATAAACCACACGGTCGCATTCTACAAACGCAGAAAAACCGCTTATGCCACAATCTCCTAAATTTTCCGCAAAAATATAAACGGTGCCGTCTAATTTAAGCTATGTGCCCCTGATTTCAGCAGGCACAATGCAAAGAGCACGCTCAGTCTTCATCCTCCAGCAATTCGGAATCATCAAGTAATAAGTCGGAGTCACCCACCTCTAAGTCGTCATCCAATTCTAAATCCTCATCTAGCTCCACAGCACTGGCAAACTGCTCATCCGCTATATCTTCCGCTGGTGCAGTATGCTTGGGCAAGCTCCGCACAGGCTGCTGAGGCCGGGTGACTGTCTCAGGCCTACCATCAATCTGAAATACGAACGCCAACGGGCCTATCCCAATAGAGTCACCGGCTTTAACCACCGCTTCATCTATAGGTTTGCCATTGAGGATAGTGCCATTCCGCGAACCAAGGTCACGAATCTTCAATATGCCGCCATCGTGGTGTAATTGGCAGTGCCTTTTGGAAACGGACATCAGAGGAATGCACAAATCACAATTATGACGCCGCCCAATCACCGTCACACTGCTTGGCAACGAGAATACTTTCTGCGCGCCGTTCTTTTTGAACAGAACCAAATTTACATCCATACCGCCTCCTTCCAGTTAATTTAAACCTCGTCGGTAATACCCTAATCATTATACAAACAAAGGCCGTACATAACAACATATAAATACAGACTTAGTAAGATGATAAGTAACATTCACAAAGCGGGTATGCACGGCGAAATCAATATAAGCCCTTACTGTTACAGAAGTTATAAAAGGCTGGTCGATTTGCTATGTGGCGGGTAAAGTTTGACGCCCTTATTTTATTTCCCAAACCAGCAATTTTGGCTGTTAGTTTGCACAGAGGCCGACTTGACAGTTCCGGTTAAACTGCTATATTCAGAGGTGTCATAGGTAAATACAAGAAACAGGTAACCTCGTTTTGCAATCTTTGGCAAAATAGGTGCCCAGTCTGGCAATATTGGACGGATTATGGCAAAAGTAACACTGCCCGATGGCAGCATATTAGAAACTGGTGCCAACACAACCGCAAAACAATTAGCAGAACAGATAGGACCGAGACTTGCAAAAGCAGCTATAGCAGCGAAACTGAATGGGCAATTAGTAGATTTATCCACACCTATTACGGCCGATGCCGCCCTCCAGATTATCACCCCCAAAGATACTGAAGGCCTCGAAATAATGCGGCATAGCTGCGCCCATATAATGGCCCAGGCCATATGCAGTATTTGGCCGGACACAAAGCTGGTCTATGGCCCAACCGTCGAGGGCGGATTCTACTACGACGTCGACCTTGATGAGCCGATTCGGCCGGATGATTTTGATCGCATAGAACAAAAAATGCAAGAAATCATCACCGCCGATAAACCCTTTGTGCGAAAGGAAATGAGCCGAGCTGAGGCACTGGACAAAATGGCTGGTGATAGATATAAGACCGACAACATAAAGCATGCTGACGGCGACGTTATCACCTTCTATTCGTGCGGAGACGACTTTGAGGATTTATGCCGGGGACCGCATGTGCCCAGCACCGGCAAGGTCGGAAGTTTTAAGATTATGTCCGTCGCCGGGGCTTACTGGCACGGCGACCCAACACAGAAAATGCTTCAGCGCGTCTACGGCACCGCCTGGCCAACCAAAAAAGAACTGGATGACCACCTGAACAGACTTCAAGAAGCAAAGAAACGTGACCACCGAATCTTAGGTAAGCAACTGGATTTATTCAGCTTCAATGAAGCTGGCCCGGGCTTTGCGTTCATTCACTCAAAAGGAATGATTATCTGGAACGCAATAGTGGACTTCTGGCGAAGTGTGCACGACAGATACGGATATCGGGAAATAAAAACGCCTATCATTCTCAATGAGCAGCTGTGGCATAGGAGCGGCCATTGGGACAATTACAAAGAGAATATGTACTTCACCAATTTCGACGGGACCAATTATGCTATAAAGCCAATGAATTGCCCCGGACTCTGTCTGATTTATAAGACCCGTCAGCACTCATACCGCGAATTTCCGATGCGCATTGCCGAGCTCGGCCTGGTGCACCGACACGAGGCCAGCGGAGTAATGCACGGGCTTTTTAGAGTAAGGCAATTCACACAGGATGATGCCCATATCTTCTGCACTCCTGAACACATAGAACCAGAAATAATAGGGGTCATCGAGCTTACCTTTGAGATATACCGCGCCTTTGGGTTCGAAGATTTCCATATCGAGCTTTCAACCAAACCCGAAAAACACATAGGTTCGGACGAGATTTGGGATATTTCCACAAACTCGCTCAAAAGTGCCTTGGTCCACAAGGCCATTGAATATAAAATTAATGAGGGTGATGGCGCATTCTACGGCCCCAAAATAGACTTCCACATAAAAGACTGCCTCAAAAGGTCCTGGCAACTCGGGACCATCCAACTGGATTTTTCTATGCCACAGCGTTTTGGACTAGTCTACACCGACAAGGATAACACCGAGAAAACACCAGTCATGATTCACAGAGCAGTTCTGGGCTCACTTGAGCGGTTCATAGGTATCCTTATAGAGCACTATGGCGGCAACATGCCCCTGTGGCTCGCCCCGGAACAGGTAAGAATCCTCCCGATAAGCGAAAAAAGCAATGATTATGCCAAAATCGTTGAAGATAAGCTAACAGAGGCACAACTACGCTGTACTTGTGACCTGTCGAACGAAAAAATAAACGCCAAGATTGCCAAGGCCCACAGTGAAAAACCGCCTTATATGCTGGTGGTCGGCCCGAAAGAGGCCCAGTCCAATACCGTAAATGTAAGAATCAGAAGAATGAAAGAAAACAAAACAGTAGAAATTAACGAGTTTTTGAAAATTGCAAAACGTAAAATTGCCGATAAAAAAATAGGCTTGGCGCTCGAAATTAACGATTGATAATTGGAAAGAAAACGTTAAAAAGAATTATAAAGAAAGTAAAGGTTTTATATTTTGCAAGATCTGACAAAGCCATAGTCCTAACTAATTGATTCAGCTTTTTTTCGAAAGGTAAGGTGGTACACAATCGGTAAACAAGGTTTAAGGGTGAACACAAGCATCCGAGTCGACACAGTTCGGCTAATAGACGAAGCAAACAATCAAGTGGGAATCGTAGACATACGCGAGGCAGTCAGCAGAGCCCGTGAGGCCGGTTTGGACCTTGTGGAGGTCGCACCCACCAGCGACCCGCCGGTCTGTCGGATAATGGACTACGGCAAATGGCTTTATCAGCAAAAACGAAAGATTCGCGAGGCACACAAAAAGCACCAGTACCATAGCACAACGCTAAAGGAAATCAGACTCCGGCCAAAAACCGACAAGCACGACCTCGACATCAAACTCAGGCACGCCCGTGAATTCCTCGAAAAAGGTCATAAAGTACAATTCACAATATTCTTTCGTGGACGGCAAATGCTGCACACAGAGCATGGATACGCCAAGCTTGATGAAATCACCGAATCTTTGCACGATATCGCCAAGATCGAACGACCAGGCAAAATGTCCGGGAAACGCATGACCCTACTGGTCGCGCCAAGATAATTGGGCATCCAAAAAAATGCTAAGAACCGGGTTGCCATCTCACGATATCACGTATCGCAGACAGCTCAAACACGGTTTTACCCAGGTTAAAGGTAAATAAAAGACGATCCCAACCAGAAATCAAGCTACCGCTGCCCCTCGTTTTTAATGAAATTAAAGCCAAATAATGGGCTCATTTTGCATTTTTTGCTGAATTTGCTCTCTATGGTATTGACGAGCGGTTGCAAATACCGTAACTTACCCCCTTTATACTTCTCGATTGTTTCAGTCAGTAATGGTTGTCTTGAAGGAATCAGTTAAATGCCGAAACAGAAGACTCATAAGGGTTTATGCAAAAGAGTAAAAATCACCGCCGGCGGCAAGGTTAAACACAAGCGCTCTTGTGGAAGTCATCTTATGAGCGGCAAAAACGCCAAACGGCGAAGACGGATAGGCAGTTCGGCCACTTTAACTGGTGCAACAGCCAAAACGATAAAAACTCAACTTGGTAAATAGATACAGAAGTGAGACCAGAGGTATTTCAATAATTGCAAGCTTGCTTCTCGGCCTGGAATCAGCTGCCGCCAGCAAGCTGAAAAAAACAGAAATTTTTAAAGGAAAGCTGATATGCCAAGAGTTAAAAAAGGCTCGGCAAGACATCAGGCCAAGAAACGAATCCTCAAGGCGGTAAAGGGCTACCGCGGCCCTGGGGGCCGGCTGTACCGCTCAGCCAAAATCGCTGCTGTACGAGCAGATGTCAACGCTCGTATCGACCGCAGACGCCGCAAAAGAGATTTCCGAGGCCTGTGGATTGCACGCCTCAGCGCAGCTTGTCGCCAACGAGACATAAGGTACAGCCAATTCATCAATGGCTGTAAAAAAGCCAACATCCAACTGAACCGGAAAATGCTCAGCGAAATCGCGATAGCCGACCCAACTGGCTTTGATGCTATCGTTGACGCGGCCAAAGCTGCTACCACCTAGGAAAAGGCCAAAAATGCTCTAAAAACAAAGAGCGGAGTTTCAATGCTTGAGCAATTTGAAAAAATCGGTAAAGATGCCCTTGCGGAATTGAAAAAAATCACCGACAACACCGCTCTGGAGGTTTTCCGCATAAAATACATGGGCCGGAAGGGTCAAATTACCCGGATGCTAAGCAAGATACGGCAGTTCCCTGCTGACCAAAGACCCGTTGCGGGGCAACTGGCAAATAAAATAAGAAAACAGGTCGCTGAATCATTCGACCAGCTTAAAAAAAACTTGTCGAACACCCGGCAGGCTAAAACAAAGGAGTTCATCGACGTTACTCTGCCGGGTAAACCGGTTAACATCGGCAGAGCCCACGTCATTACCCAGACTACAAACGAATTGCTGGAAATATTTGGCAGGATGGGCTTCGCCGTGGCCTACGGCCCCGAGGTTGAAGATGAGTGGCACAATTACGTAGCGCTGAATATCGGCCCGGAGCACCCCGCAAGGGAACCCTTCGATGCCTTCTATATCGATGATAATACCCTTTTGCGAAGCCACACTTCACCCGTTCAAATCCGTGTAATGGAACACACTAAACCACCAATTCGTGTTGTCGCCCCAGGACGGGTCTATAGGCCGGATACCGTCGATGCAACACACATGTACATGTTCCATCAGCTCGAAGCTCTGGTTGTTGATGAGGGTATTAATATGGTGGACATGAAAACCACTATCGACCAGTTTATCCGCACCTTCTTCGGCCCCGATACAAAATGGAGACTCAGACCCAGCTTCTTCCCGTTCACCGAGCCAAGTGCCGAGGTTGACTTACTATGGATGGATAAACATGGCAAACAGGACTGGATGGAAGTTGCCGGCTGTGGTATGGTTGACCCAAATGTTTTCGATGCGGTTGGAATAGACAAAGAAAAGTATATGGGCTGGGCATTCGGATTCGGCATCGAACGACTCGCAATGATAAAATACGGAATCACCGATATCCGTCTGTTCTTTGAAAACGATTTGCGTTTTCTAAAACAGTTCTGAACACAGTGGCCCGTTGAATTGCTAAAATTCCGCTTTGAAAGGACCAGTCGTGAATCTAAAAGGTATTGTACTCGCAGGCGGGACAGGTTCTCGGCTTATGCCTCTGACAAAAGTTACAAATAAGCACCTACTCCCAATAGGCCAAAAGCCTATGATTTACTACCCCATTGAAAAACTGACCGCAGTCGGTGTCGAGCAAATATTGATTGTAACCGGCGTTGAATACATGGGTGATGTGGTCGGCCTGCTGGGCTCCGGCACAGAATTTGACTGCCATTTTACGTACAGAGTGCAGGATGAGGCGGGCGGAATTGCAGAGGCACTGGGACTTGCTGAAAATTTCGCACAGGGAGAACCCATAGCCGTCATCCTCGGGGACAACATCTTCTGCGCAAATCTAAAAGCCTATGCCGACAAATTCATCGCCCAGAAAACCGGCGCAAGGGTACTGCTTAAACAGGTCCAGAATGCCCAGCGATTCGGTGTAGCTCAAATGTCCAACGGCAAGATTGTGGGTATTGAGGAAAAGCCGAAAAAACCCAAGTCAGATTATATAATAACCGGTATATATTTTTACGACGACACTGTATTCGATATCATACGAACCCTCAGACCATCAGGACGTGGTGAGCTTGAAATCTCTGATGTCAACAACGCCTATATCGAGAAAGACCAATTGGCTTATGACATACTCGATGGCTGGTGGACAGACGCCGGAACATTCGAATCACTCAACAGAGCTAACGAACTGGTTGCGAAGGAGCCGCCCCTATGATAAAAAGTAGCGACGTTAAAGCCGGTTTGCACCGATGAAAACATGATGCCTGCTAACCGAGATATCAGTGTAAAATGAAGGTCGAAGACACAAAACTACCGCCAGTGCAGGTATTACACCCGGAGGCGTTCCATGACGAAAGAGGGTTCTTTTTAGAGACGTGGAACATCACGCGGTACGAAAACGCCGGTATTCAGGGCCCCTTCGTCCAGGATAATGTCTCATTTTCAAAAAAAGGGGTACTGCGAGGCTTGCATTTTCAATACCCTCAACCACAGGGTAAATTGGTTCAGGTTTTATCGGGCCGGGTTGTTGATGTCGCCGTCGATATTCGCGTAGGTTCGCCCACTTTCGGTCAGTGGGTCACTGAGGTACTCTCTGATACAGACCACAGACAGTTGTACATTCCGCCGGGGTTCGCTCACGGATATTGTGTTACAAGTGACACCGCGCTTTTCGCATACAAGTGTACCAATTTCTATAATCGGTCCACTGAATGTGGCATCATCTGGAATGACCCCGACCTCAACATCGACTGGCCGATAACCCAACCGCTTGTGTCATCCAAAGATGCAAACTATTCTAAACTTAAAGACCTTCCACCTGAGAAGCTGCCGCATTACGGGAGGCTCTGATGATTAGCAACGACGCAAACATCGCCATTTTGGGCGGCAGGGGTATGCTCGGCAGCGACTTGGCTCTGGCCTGCGAACTCCATGGGCTTAAAACAAACGTCCTCGACCTGCCCGGTTTTGATATCACCAATACCGACCACTTGCAACAAGCTGTTAATAATACACAAATAATTATCAATTGTGCCGCCTACACCAATGTCGATAAGGCTGAAAGCGAACCAGACCTGACGTATCAGGTCAACGCCGAAGCAGTAGGGCATTTGGGTGTCCTCGCAAGAGAGGCTGATGTGTGGGTCCTGCATATCAGCACCGATTTTGTTTTTGACGGCAAATCTGACAGGCCTTATGTTGAGACCGACCCGCCAAATCCGATAAACACATACGGCGCAAGTAAGCTCGCCGGTGAGAAGCTTTTGGTTGAAAGCCGCTGCCGCTATTGTATAATGCGGCTTGAATGGACTTATGGCTCGCATGGCAACAACTTTGTAAGTAAGGTAATCAGGCGTGCAAGAGCGGCCAAAAGCGTGAAGGTTGTCGATGACCAGATAGGTTCCCCAACAGCGACAACCGAGGTGGCCAAAGCAATTTGTAGTCTTGTGTCCAAAAAGCCCGAGGGCATGTTTCATTTTGCAAGCGACGGTTACGTCAGCCGTTTTGAAATGGCAAAATTCGTTTTTGAAAAACTGAGTATGTCTGTCGATTTAACCAGTTGTAAGACAAGCGATTTCGCATCCCCAGCGACAAGGCCCTTGAATAGCCGGTTCGATTGCAGCAGAATCAAAGCTTTGCTCGATGAGCCAATCAAACCGTGGCAGCAGCCATTGGAGCAGTTCCTGGAGCAACTATGAGAAGAATTCTGGTTACAGGCGGTGCAGGATTTATTGGAAGCAATTTCGTGCGAATGGCCCTCTCAGAGCACGCCGATTGCTTCGTAGTCAATCTCGATAAGCTCACTTATGCCGGCAATCTCGAAAACCTCGCTGAGTTCCTAAACCATCCCAACCACAAATTCATTAAGGGTGACATTTGCGACGGCACTCTTGTGGAGAAGATTATCGATGAGTATAAGATAGATGCGATAATTAATTTTGCAGCGGAAAGCCACGTGGACCGCTCAATCACCGAGCCCAAGCTGTTTATAGAAACCAACGTCACCGGCACACTGACTCTGCTCGAAGCCACACGAGACAACAAATTAGAGCGATTTATTCAGATTTCAACCGACGAGGTCTACGGCGCCCTGGCTCTCGACCAGGATGTAAAATTCACCGAGCAAACGCCGCCAAGTCCAAATTCCCCCTATTCGGCCAGTAAAACCGCCGCTGACCATTTGGTCAAGGCTTTTGGCCATACCTGGGCGGTTAAATATAATATCACCAGATCTTCAAATAATTATGGTCCCTACCAGTTTCCCGAGAAATTAATGCCGCTGATGATTAACAACGCGCTGAATGATAAAGAGCTGCCTGTGTATGGTGATGGACTGTATGTACGTGACTGGCTGTACGTTTATGACCATTGCACCGCCATATGGAAGGTCTTAACCGAGGCACCGCCGGGCGAGACTTACAACATCGGCGGATGCAATGAAAAAACAAATCTCGAGGTTATTGATGTTATACTTAACCGCCTGAGTAAACCAAAATCACTTATCAAGCACGTAACCGATAGGCCCGGCCACGACAGGCGTTACGCTATCGATGCGGGCAAAATAATCAAACACCTTGATTGGAAACCGTCGGTTGGCTTCGAGGAAGGTATTAATAGAACCATCGATTGGTATCTGCAAAATCAGAAATGGCTCTCCGACATTGTTTCCGGCGATTACCAAAAATATTACGAACAAATGTATGCAAATCGTTAAGCAGAGGAAAAGGCCGTCCGGTTGATCTCAGAGCTCATCAAAGGCAAAGCTACAATATGTGTGGTAAATTACAGGACCCTCGACTTCACGAGACTGGCCCTGCGCAGCATCCGTAAATTCACCCGGTATCCCTATGAGGTCATCGTGGTTGATAATGGTTCACAGGATGAGTCCATCGAGTATCTGAAACGCCTGCGTTGGATTCGGCTAATTGAGCGGCACCCAGACCCGGATGAGCCGGCCGGGGGGGTAGCCCACGCCCGCGGCCTTGACCTCGGTCTTGAAAACTGCAACACGGAATTTTTCGTCTCGATGCACTCCGACACCTTTGTCCAGAAAAACAACTGGCTCACCAACCTGATTAGCCACTTCGACAATGATGAGAATATAGCCTGCGTCAGTTCCGGGAAAATAGAATTGGCGCCGAAGTGGCAGATTCTACTAAAGAAGGTAACCGATTTTAGAACCTCCAGGCGAAAAATCCTTCGGGAACCCGACCTGCTCGGCAAACACCGCTATTACAATCGTACAATTTGTTGTATCTACCAAACTAACATCTTGCGCCGTGAAAATTTGTCGTTTCTTGCAGACAGGGACAAAGGCCTGACAAGCGGAAAGAAGCTCTACTTCGAACTACTTGAGCGCGGCTACAGAACTGTTGAGCTGCCCCCGTCCGTAATGGGCCAATATATCATACATCTCGCCCACGCCACTCAGGTCATCAACCCGCGGGAATTTCCCCTGCGAAAAAAAACTGTAAGGAAATGTCATCGGCTCGTAGATAAAGTAATGTCATCAAATGCGATTCAGAGTATACTTACAGATGATTCGCTGGATTGATACAAGCAGAACAAAGTTTGTTTAGACATAGAAAACAGTTGGAACCAGGTCTAAATATAGGCGATTAACAATAAGACAGTAGGTGATATGTGACAGTGAGATAAGGTCAATGACAAGCACAAGGCATAAAATTATGGTAATTGGCCTCGATGGCGCCAGCTTTAATTTCATTGGACATTTCTGCCGGGCAGGCATCATGCCGAACCTACATTGCTTCTGGCAAAAATCCTGCAGCGGCGAGCTTGTCAGTGCCTATCCTCCGGTCACCCCCGCCGCATGGGTCACTTTCATGACCGGAAAGCTGGCGGGAAAACACCATGTCCTTGATTTTGAACAATTCAGGTTTTGTGATAATTCCCTAAGGTATAACAGCGCAGCGGACATCCAGGCTCAAAGCCTTTGGGCGATTATTTCCGAGCAAAACCGTAAAGTTGCTGTTGTAAATGTTCCCATGACTTATCCGCCGGAAAAGGTCAATGGAATACTCATCGCCGGTCACAACGTTCCCAACCGATCAAGTCAATACACGTATCCGACAGCGTTCAAGGCCGACCTGCTCAAGTGCGTCCCGGACTACCTCAACCACGCTCCGAAACGTCATCATGTGCGGAATGCACCGGCATTTGAGAGCATGGTAAAGGAATGCATGCGTACAATCGATGATTACCACCAGGCTGTCAACCTCGTTGATAAAAAGCTCGATTGGGACTTTTTTATGGTAGTCTTCCCACATACGGATATAGGGCACAGAATGTGGCCTTATATGAATCCCGAATCATCTCATTTATATCCAGAGCGTCGTGACCGCGTAGCTGGTATTTTTTCAAAACTGGACCGCGCTTTGGGCAGTCTATTTCACCTCGCTGGAGACCGCAACGCCGACGTCATAATAATGAGCGACCACGGGCATGGGACTACGCGAGGATGGGTCAGGGCCAACAAGCTCTTACAAAAATGGGGATATATCACTATGGATAATCCCCTGAGGCGGTTGGGCAAGCGGCTTTACGGGGAGTACCAGAAGGTTCGTTACAAGGATAAATACACTCGCCCGGCCCGATATGTCGACGAGAAGCTCGGCATTGACTGGTCAAAAACAAAGGCCGCTGTATGCCAGGCCGTGATGTGGGGCCATTTGTATCTCAATGTACGCGGTCGGCAGCCCAACGGAATTGTCGAGCCGGGAGAACAGTATGATGCCTTACGAGAAGATCTAACTGAACGTTTCCTCGCTGCGACAGACCCCGAGACAGGGGAGAGACTATTCAGCGATGTTATAAAGCCCGAAACAGTATATGGTCCCAGCAAGACGCCATGGGCCCATCCCGACCTCTTGCTTGTCCCTCCGGAAGGTATGAGGGTAAACAAGCGTATTCGTCACAGCTGGGTGGTCAAACGAACTGTCCCAGAGCGGGCTGAAGGAACGCATCTGCTCAAAGGTTTATGGATGGCGGCCGGGCCGCAAATTAAGAGTAATACTCAGTTCGAGGCCAATATACAGGATGTTGCCCCCACCATTTTAGCCCTGATGGGCCTGCCTGTCCCGGATGATATGGACGGAAAAGTCCTGACAAGCATTTTTAAACAGCCACCAAAGCCCTCGTTTACCAAAACAAAACAGACCGAGCCTACAACAAGGGATACTGCCGTCTATTCAATCGAAGAGGAGAAACAGATTGAGCAACAATTAGCGGATTTAGGCTATATTGATTAACTATGTAAGTAATTAAGTCTTCCTCCTATGCATTATACTTTACGTAGAAAACACAAGGATGGGTCAAGCGTGCTCATTCAAAAAGGAGATTAATGTGAAGGTCCTGATTATCGGCATTGATGGCGCCACATGGGACGTATTGGATGATCTTCTTTTAGACCGCTGCATGCCCAACCTGAAGAGATTGAAGAGCGAAGGTTATTCCGGCGTGCTTCAATCTACTGAGCCACCGATAACACCGGCCGCATGGACCACCTGCATTACGGGCTGCTTGCCGCCGACACACGGGATAGCCGGCTTTAGGGAATACTCCTTCAAGGATGACAGCATAAGTATTGGCAACGCCACCGGTTGTCTCGTCCCAAACATCTGGCAGGAACTCAGCACACAAGGCTTCAAAGTGGTCAGTATAAACGTGCCCTGGACGTACCCCTGTCAGGAAATCAGGGGCATTATGGTCGCTGGGCATGGCTCTCCTGGTATCTTCACATACCCAAATGAATTCAGGGAAAAACTGTTACACCAGATACCAGACTACGATATTGTTGGAAGGTGGGATAAAGCCGAAAACTATACTCCCGCTCAACTTGAAAGCATAATCACCATCGTTGAACGCAGTCTCGAGCAGCGCCTGCAGGTCGCAAGATTAGTAACCAGAGAAGTGGACTGGTCTGTGATGATGGTTGAATTCCAGGACCTCGATAAGTTGGGACACTACATGTGGCCGTACATCGCCAAAGACATGCGGGATGAATACCCTTTACAGCGCGACAGGATATTCCGGATGTTCAACAGGCTCGACCAAATCATGGGTGATTTATTGGATTTGGCTGCCACAGACAAATTATTAGTGGCGATGGTAAGCGACCACGGCATGATACACCAGACATGCGACGTTATGCCAAACACATTCTTATATCGTTGGGGTTATATGAGATTTCAAGGACTGTACCGTCGTTTAATTCGCCGATTGTGTCTGAATGTGCGGTCTTTGTCTTCTGCGAAAAGCGCCCCGGCACATATAGAGCTCAAGGGCCGCATAGACTGGAAGCGGTCAAAGGCTGCTGTAATACACACCGAGATTAGTGGATACGTTTATCTGAATGTCAAAGGCCGTCAACCATATGGATGTGTAACCCCGGGAAAAGAATACGACGATATAGTTGAAGACCTGCGCAGGCGGTTCTCAGAAGTTGCTTGTCCTGTAACAGGCAGGCCGATCTTCGAGCGAGTCGCCACACCAGCAGAAATATATCATGTTGAGGACATTGACGCAGAACGTTTCGGCGATTTGATATTAATACCACAGCCTGGGTATTTTCTCAGGTCAAGAATGTCGGAAAAGAGTGGCTATGTCGAACCTCTTCCCGCCGAGTCACTTCAAGGCACCCATCACCCGAACGGTATTTTCGTTTTTTGGGGCCAAGCTGTCAAAAGTGCTGGAAATAAGCGGGCACATATAGCTGATATCGCCCCAACGCTATACGCCGCCCTGGGAGCAAAAGTACCGTGCTATATGAATGGCAAGGTCTTGGAGGACATATTCTCGCAGCAGATAAAAATAGAATATCAGCGCCAAGGAGACCAATCGGCTGCCGTGCCTCCTAAAAAGAAGCGGCTCTCCGCAACAGAGGAGGCCGTTGTGGCAAAACGCCTTGCAGAACTGGGCTATTTGGACTAACGAAAGACCCAAACAGAGCAAATCGTATGAGAAAGATTACGAGGTAATATAAACGTGCGAAAAGTAAGCGTTATTATTCCAACGTATAATCGAAGCAACCTCATAAAGCATGCCGTTGAAAGCATTTTGCAGCAGAGTTTTACTGATTTCGAGGTTATCGTCATAGATGATGGCTCAACCGACAACACACGTTCTGTCATCGCCCAGATAGATGATGATAGGATAAAGTACTTCTATAAGGAAAATGGAGGTGCCGCCAGCGCACGAAATTGGGGCATAGACAGAGCCGAGGGTGAATACATAGCATTTCTGGATTCGGATGATTTATGGCCAAACGAATATCTGGCGGTTATGACCTCAAGACTGGATAGCGCCCCTGACTATGGCATTGCATACAGTGCGCTTACTAAGGTTCGCACCGATGGAACTGTTGCTAGAGGCTACAGGTCCAAGTACTGCAAGTCCGGTTGGATAGAAAAATTCCTATTTAGGAGAGGCTTTGTTACATGTCAATGTTCGGTTATTCGCCGGCAGATTTTAGACGGTTTTTACTTTGATGAAAGCTTGGAGAATTATGAAGATACGGATTTCTTTCTGAGGTTATCTTTGCAAACAAAATTTGTGTACGCACCCGATACTAACGCCGTCCGCAGAATACAAGAGAACAGTCTCACGCGGCACAAGGGTGTACATCGAATAAATCATAATCAGGTAAGATTATTGGAGAGATTTTATTACGAATTGGGAGGTAGTGACATCGTCTCCAGAGCCGCAGCCAAGACGAGAATCGGTAGGGCCTGTAGAAGTGTCGCCTTACGTTATTATAGTGCCAGCGCATTTAAAGCGGCGATTTTCATGTTTAGGCGGGCTATCTCTTACAATAAACTTGATATCGCAGCTTACCTTGGTCTCGTAAAAGCTCTGACCAAGTCCAGGACAGATGACACCATGCCTGACTGGTCACCTCCAAAACCGCTGCCATCATCGTACGCAAGGATGACACTATAATGTGTGTGATTAAGAATAATGCCGCCTATTCAGACTATGACAGGTTCTATCTGGACAGTAATGATGTCGCGGAAGAGGAGTACAAAAAGCACTGCAAGGGATTTAACAAAAAGTTGTCGCCGCTTTTGTCGGGGCGAAAAAATAAGAAGGTGTTGGATTTGGGCTGCGGTTGCGGTTTCCTTGCTTACTTTTTGAAACGAGAAGGTTTCAAGGATGTCACTTGTATTGATTTGAACGAAAAACTAATAGAAATAGCTAAATCAAGGGTCGACGTTGAGTTCATAGTTGCCGATGGAATAGAATATTTGAAACAACATTCCCTAAAGTACGATATTATATTTCTATGGAATGTATTCGAACATATAAGCAAAAAACAGATGATAGACTCCCTAAGAGTCTTACACAAAAGCTTGTCGGATAACGGCTTTATGGTAATCCGAACGCCGAATATGTCTAACCTTATGTCTCAAGGTCATTTCTGTGATGACTTTACCCATCGAACCGGTTTCACCGAACAAAGTATTGAACAAGTAGCTCGGCAGGCGGGCTTCTCCCGCATCGAAATGCTCAACCAGTTTAGAATGCAAAACCTCAAAGGCAAACTAAAGTCAATTATAAGTGCGATGCTCCACAAGTTCCTTTTATGGCTGAGAGGGGGGACAAAATGTAAAGTCTTTTACAGAAATCTTTACGCGGTACTTTATAAGTAGCACCGTATGAAATCTATAAAAAGAATTAGGCAAAAGCGTCATAAAAGCTTCTTATAAACTTCCAACGTTTCGGAAGCGGTCTTGTGCCAGCTGAACAGACTACTTCTGCGCAGGCCTGTTTCAATCAGCTTGTTTCTCAGTTCGCCATCATCGAACATTTTAATAATTGCCTGCGATATTGTTTCCGCATCATAAGGGTCCACCAACAAAGCTGCGTCTCCCGCCACCTCCGGCATGGAAGATAGGTTTGATGTGATAACAGGGATTCCACAGGCAAAGGCCTCTAAAATCGGTATACCAAAGCCCTCATAAAGGCTCGCAAAGATCAGACCGTCCGCACAACCAAGCCAGTTCGTTACATTATTAACTGTCCCTGCCAAAATAACATCCTGGTCCTCTAACAGCATACGCTCACAATTATGCTCAGTATTGTACTTTGGAAGATTTCCTATAATAACCAGCTTCATGTCAGCGGGTAACTGTTTTCGGGCGACCTTGAATGCCCGGATTATTCGCCATATATTTTTCCGGCTGTCCGGTGACGAAAACGCTATCACGTAATTTTGTAATGATACTCCCGCTTGCCAGCTAAGTTTGGTTTTAATTCGGGCCTTCTCCGCACCTGACAGAGGCATGAACTTTTCACCAGCAGCCAAGTAAACAACATCCACCTTATCTTCCGATATGTCAAAGATACTACAGAGGTCATTTTTCGTCGACTCCGACACTGCTATGAAATGCTCCGCACGTTTTACGGCCAGTTCAAATCGGTCCAGCTTAGATTGTTTATACAACTCAGGAAGCTTGTATCGCCGCAAGTCGTGCACTGTCATCATACGAAGTCCGCATTTAGTCGCCGGCATAAGATGATGAAAGCAATGATAAATGTCGAAAGCCCCCGTGAATGATTCTAACTTAGGATAACTGCTGTACCGCCAGAGATCTTCTAACCAGCGCATCTTGATAGTAGTCGGCTTCAGTTGGGCCCATTCCAAGCATTCGTCTCTGACCTTTTGCGCTTCCTTGCCAAACCGCTTAGAATAAAAAAGCATGAGCTCAATTCTTTCAGAGAGCGAACCGAATCCCCACAGCAAACCTGTGCCATATGAATAAAATCCTGAAAACGTGTTGACCAGAACAGCGTTAAAGTCAAGGGCAATCCGCACTAAATAAACTCCCAACACTTGCAAGATGAACCATGTCTTTTGCGCACCAACTGTGCGACATACAACTCCATTTACAAAATCTCAGCAACCCGTTATGCCTGATCGGGGTGTTACTCTACTCTGCTTAAAGATACTACACACCTTAATACTCAACCAGTTGCTTGCATCCTCTCTCCGTGCGCAGCACGCTTATTTCCCAGGCCAATCCTTTCTAAGGCGACGACGATTCGTCTTAACGGTTATTTTTTGCGCCAATTCGCCGCAGCGACTTTGAAGGTGGGGGTTCCCGCGAAGATAAGACCTGAAGAATCTCATTCGATCCGTATTGCTAATGCCACGCCAAAACATATTAATCTGTACCAAATTCTTCAAGCGCATTCTACTTGGTAAACGGTGAAATCGCTTCGTTCGCTCATTATCTATAAAGAAAAATCTCCACCCGCCTCCTTCTTCCTGGACCAGGACATTACCCTGCCCCAAATCACCGTGAAAAATGCCTTCTGCATGCATTCGTCCCACAGTTTCGCCAAAAGAAGTTATAAGCCGGCGCTTCTCCCGTAGTCTTTGCTTGCCTGCATGATTGCAAAACTGTGAAAGATACGCCCCCAGCTTCATGGAACCCTTGACCTCTTTGGTCAAAAGTAGGTTGTCTGTACGAAACGGGCCGAAGCGCCGCTCAAACAGACCCACAACGCAGGGAGTATCAAATCCGCTTCTTTCCAGCATTAGCGAAGCTTTAAATGCGCATTTGGCCCGGTTTGACCGAAAAAGCCGCTTTGCAAAATCCCATACCGAATGGTAAAGGTATCGTTTTAAATAAAGTACCTGCTCTACGCCGTCAAAAGTAACACTACATCTGTATACACGCGTATAATCAGATGACCGCACTCTGCCAACCTGTCCTGACCCGCAGGCAGCTCGTCCACCCAACAAAATCAGATTTCCAATCTCACTCTTGGGGAAATCCTTCCGAATCTGAACCGTCCAGTCGGACACCCGTATCTTATGAAAATCACCACTGAACTTCCCGCCGGCGCTGCTCTTTCCGAAAATTAACATCCGACAATAGTCGTTTAATGCCGGCGAAAATTCCGCTTTTCTTAGAAACCGAGCCACGTCCTTCGCCCGCCAGATTTTATAGGCCCAATTAAACCTATGCACCTTCATCCCATCAAGGTCGGTCAGAACAGCGTTAAGACCTGAAATCAAAATATTCGTATGCTTCAGGTCCCCGTGAGTGATACGATATTTTCCCAGCCTCTCAAACAGTTCCGCAACCTGCTCAATCACCCGCGAACGCTCTTGTTCACCTGTCCCGTCATTTCGTAGAAAATCATAAAGTTTCTGTCCCCCAACATACTCGGTAACCAGGTAAGACTGCCATAAAAGCAACCCCTTGCGCCGTTCGACATAGGCCAGCGGCTTCGGCGCCGGTATGTTGAGCATCCCAAGTCGATGTCCGTGCAGCCACCCTCGAAGGGCACGCGACTTCTTTATTGTGTGACGTACCGAGTGGATAAATCCCTTGTGATTATATCGTTTGACCACCACGTCTTTGCAGTTCCACATCACCCTCGATACGTAGCAAGTATCGCCGCTTTTGAGAATCTGCCCCCCATCCATCAGTGTATCTATCCTTTCTATAAAATCAAGTACCTCCGGCTCCTTACAAAAACTCCTGTCAAACCCGGCACGGTACCCAACAGACTTGATTTGCACATACCACTTATTTGTTCGCAGACACTCCTCCAGACCTTTCTTTCGATAAACGTGTTTAACTGAAGGTTGAAAAGGAAATTCAGCCATATGATGTCACTTTACTACAAGTACTTTTGCAAAATCACAGCAACTCAACACCCCAGAACAGCTATGCCCAATTCATCCGCAAGCTTTATTGTAGCCGGCTTGTCAATAATTATCGTCTTGTCAGCCTCTACAACCAGGCACCTGCCTCCGTTCTCAGCCAAGCCTTTAATAGTATCAGGTCCCACGCAAGGAACATCAAATCGCATATCCTGACTTGGCTTCGAGCACTTGATAAGCGTCCAGCCTGCAGATTTACAAAATTGCCCCGCACGCTCGATCATCGCCGCCGTGCCTTCTATCGCCTCAACGGCAAGTACCGCTCTTTCCTTTACCGCAATTGCCTGGCCTATATCCAGTTCACCAAGCTTCTTGACTATCTGCCAGCCAAACTCTATATCACCTTTAACTCCTGAACCTGGCTGATGTTCTGTCATCACACCCGCTGTCGCTATATACTCCTTGCAGTACACCATCGAATTCTCCAATACTATTCCGCCACTGGCCAATTCGTCAGCCAAAGCGCCCAAAAGCACATCATCCTGTTTCTCCTTACTGCGCAGCCGCCAGTAATATATTCTAAATGCCCGCCAATCAGGCAGATACCGCAGAATTCGGCGAGGCGTAAAAAGCCGCGATTTGGCGACCCGACCGACCATAACCGCTCTGCTTACACCATGCCTTCTTAACTTCCGAATCCAACTCCCTGGCCGGGCAAGCGCAACCAAGTAAAAAATATCAACCTCGGCAGCCAGCCTCGATTCTACACTATCCGCCAAACCTACGCAAATTATCCTTAACCCCCTCAGTCTAGCGCCCCTGGCCACAAGAAATGGCAATCTACCCTCTCCAGCAATTAAACCAACCACATCTGGACTATTCATAATGGTACGGACTACGCTGCAGTTACCGGCTCCTGACTCGCATTCTAATAAATCAAAATATCACCGACGAATAATCAGATGACTATCAAATATCTGAATCCTCAAAATCCGATTCCACAAACGAGGAAATCCGCTCAATACGACTTTGAAGGTCCCGAATGCTCTGCCGCATCTCAGGCAGGTACTGAATCATACTGTACGCCCGCTTGCCTTGATTTGCTTCAATAGCCGGTGCCCCCAATACCACCTTGCCATCAGGCACATTGTTGATGACACCAGCTTGTGCGGCAATCGTAACATTGTTCCCAATGTAGACATGGCCCACGATACCAACCTGACCACCAACCATGCAATGATGGCCGAGAGTCGTCGAGCCGGCAATGCCAACTTGCGCTACCAGCAGACAATGCGCGCCGACCTTTGCGCCGTGACCTATCGCAACCAGGTCTCCTAACTTGCTGCCTTGACCTATAACCGTATCGCCGAGTGTACCTCGCTCGACTCCACAACACGCACCAATCTCCACATCATCTTCTATAATCACAATACCAATCTGAGGTATCTTGTGATGCACGCCCTTATGGCTGGCATAGCCGAATCCATCCTCGCCGATTGCCGAATTAGCATTTATAATCACACGATTGCCTATCCTGCAACCATCGTAAATGGCCACATTGGGATAGATTATGCAGTCATTGCCGATTTGCGCGCCCTTGCCTATATGTACACCGGGATAAATTATACAGCCGTCTCCGACCCTCGCCTCATCGGCTACGGTTACAAAATCATGAACATGACAGTCGGCGCCAATCTTCGCACTGTCCGAAATTAAGGACCGCGGGCTGATACCCACCTTCTTATGCTTTCGATGACCATGCAGTAACACCATGATCTGCATAAAAGCATAGTACGGGTCATCAGCCACCAGAAGAGGAACCGACGTATTAGCCATTTCTTTGCCTACGATTACCGCACTGGCCTTCGTCGTCCGAAGCTGTTTTTCGTATTTGCTGTTGGCTAAAAAGCTGATTTCTCCCTCGCCTGCCCGCCCAAGCGTTGAGGCCGAACTTATTACTACGTTGGGATCACCGCAAACTCTGCCGCCCACGTATTCGGCTAATTCGCCCAAAGTCCTGGTCTTCATATAAACGTCCTCATTTCTATCGCAAGCCCTTACAACCTATCGCCAAATAGCAAAACCGCCTCATTATAGCAAAACCGCCGGCCCGGTCAACCACTCAAACCTCATAAACCAGAACAGAGCTGTTTTTTGCGCAATCCGATCCTCAAGACAATTCACAGAATAAGGACTCTGCCATTATCGCAGCAGACCTCTCACACATCTTCTATTGCGCTAGGGAAAGCTGCAAAACTACCGCAGTCCAAACCTACTTCTAATGTTACACCATCAACGCCCTAAGAAGCTCCTGCTGCAAAGTTGCAGAAGGCTTCTTGGCAAAACCTGCGCCACCGCTCGCAAACACCGTTACAGACGGCCCGATCGGTCTGTACACATCAGGATTAGTCGTGCCGAAAACTGCCAACGTCCTGACACCCAGAGCCGCAGCCAAATGTGTAATGCCGCTGTCGTTACCCACAAACCCGTCCGCACAACTCAAAAGCCCCAAAACGCCCGTAAAAGGCAAATCCGTCAGGTATTTCGATACCCTGTTTATATCTTTAACTGCGGCTTCGCTGAATCGCTCCAGCTCAGCCGGACCGAGCAGAAATACCACCTCAGTTCCTTTTGAGCCAAGTTCCTCGGCCACAGACAAAAAATTCTCCAGGTGCCAACATTTCTGTAATCCACCGCTGCCAGGCTGAATCACCACCAACTTCGCGCAAAAATCAACTTCTATTTCTTTCAGCAATTCCCTGCCCCTCTTCACATCTGCTCGGCTTGCCCTTATTAAGCGCTCGTCCGTCCGAACGCGCCAGCCCTCCAGAGACAGACCGCTTTGAGCGATAAATTCCTGTATGTAAAACTCACTTATGTGTGTTGAGAACTTCTTGGAGGGCTTCAGTGATAAAGTTATCACCTCCGCACTGTGGCTGCAATTAACAGTAAATATCAGGTTCTGTTCAAAATTGCTACCCGGCTCACCCAAAAACGTCACGACCCAGGCATAATCCGCAAAAGCATTTACCAAAGGGTCCCTGTCCGCAAGGTCAAACGCCTTCGTCTCAGCAAACAATCGATGCAAGTCCACTGAATCTATGGACTGGATGCCATCCACGCACGTCCTGCCGGGCAAAACCCCGATATAGTCCGTATGGCCAACAATATCCACCCCGCCCAAGCCAAGAGCTTCCTTCATAAACGCTGCTAAGGGCAGAGTCAACACACAGTCACCAATCGCGCCCGGCTGCAATATCACCGCACGCCGAGCTACACGAGCCGCTTCCGCGCCCTTTTCTCTAAGCAGGTTCAGAATATTGTCATCCTGCCGCATAGCCGAAATGCAAAATCAATCTTGAGGATAAATAATTATACGGTCGTGGATCACAGTTACCAAATCGTCTTTACCATCTCCCGTAACGTCATCGACTTTCAGCTCCCTCGGCTCAACACTGGACTTACTGCGCTTCTTGCTGCCGCGGTGACCCTTTTGCTCGAATATCTTAAAGCGCATCGCAGGAACCGGCTTCATCTCGCTGTCAAGTGCCAGTATTTCAATATGATTACGTTTGTACTCGACCATTATAATATCGGCCCGGCCGTCAGAGTTAATGTCCCCGCCCTGCAGATTACCATACACGCCATCTTTTATTTTCGTCTCATAACTAAACTTCTGCTCTAATTGACGACGGACATCGCTACCGACCGGCGGCGTTATAAGCGCAAACTTATCGCTGTCGAACAACAGAATGCTCTTGACCTCAGTGCCCGTAAGCGGCCCAAACAGCATCTTTAGGTGCTTCGCCGCATTCCACCTGCCAACATTCAATTCTCTCTCAAACCGGTACGTCTTATCTTCTCCAGCCTGCAGTACCTGAAGTTGCCCCTTGGCACCATCCAGCAGCAAAATAGAAGGGCGAGAACCTGGATCTTCACCGTCGATATCAAAAGCGGCAACCGCCCATATCTTATTTTCCCTCCCTCGCGCATTGTACTGGTCGACAATGCTCCAGCTTTCACCTCCTGCAAAAACAAGGCTCCTCGCAAAATTCTTCTGCGCCAACAGCAGCTCCTCACCAGCCTGTTCATCAATATCCGCGACTGCTATCGACCGTAGAGACGCATCCTTAATCAGACTCACCCGCGCCCCCGGCGAATCAACCAGCTCAAATTTGCGCCTCTCTGTTTGCCGGACCAATGTAGGAAGTTCGTATTTCACAAATATCAAAACGTCCTCCAGGCCGTCCTGGTCAACATCAAGAACCCTCAAACCATCAGGATTGGAAGCAAGCTCTTTCAGCTCCAGAGCAGGCCCGGCTGCATCATCCTCGCCGGCACTGGCAAGCCGCTCCTCCACTTCGTCTGCCTCCCCCAGATTATAAATCACCCTCAGAGCCCTGACATCAGCGGCGTCCTTGGATACATAGATACAGTCAATACTGCCATCATGGTCAACGTCGGCAATGTCCATCGCCAATGGCTCGCCAACTATCTCAACAGGTTTGGGAAACGATAACCTGTCCTCTTCAAAATCAGCGCGACCGATTACCTTCTCCTTAACGCTCAAAACGACAATCTCGGTCCTGCCGTCGCCGTCGATCTCTGCAGCAGACAAACTCTCAATATCGGCAAAAGCCGGAAACCTGACCGGCTCAGACAACCCGAGCCCTGCCGCCTGCTTGTAAAAAATAAGTTCCGCCGCTCCCGGGTCACTTATCACAATATCAGCCAGTCCGTCACCGTCAAAATCACCAACCGCTAAATCCCGCTTGTCACTTCCCTCACCGGAAGCAAGAGGATAAAACAGTATTGGCCAATCTGCATCAGCTTCTTTTTCACAGGTATATTCATAACAAATTAACCGCCCGCTTCTGCTGTCAACAGTCAGTATTTCATCACCGTCTGTCCCATCTAAGTCATAAACCTGCCCTGCAAACGGGTTCTCAATAAAAAACCGCTCCTGCGGACCCAATGCCCCGCTCTCAAGACCAAATCTGACGTGGACCGGTTTCTCGCCGTCATTTGTTATGAGGATAAGGTCATTTGTACTATCGCCGTTCAAATCCCCAACTTCCACAAATCGTGTAAGCGCAGTTGTAGGATATTTGACCGGCTCAGCCAGAGAACCGTCCCCTTTTTGCAGAACCAAATAGACCGCATTCCGACCAGCCAAGGCTAAATCATCCGCTCCATCATTATTTAAGTCCGCACACACCAGCACATCCGAAGTCACAAGACCATCGTCAATCTTGATTTTTTTCCTCGTACGCCAGTTTAATCTCCGTACCTTCCCAGCCTCAGCCTCACTCACCTTTTGCAATATGACATACAACCCCTTCGGCTCACCATAAAACGCCAGATCCATCATCCCGTCAGAATTCAAATCACCACAAACGAAACTGTACACCTTCTGTGAAACCGCTACAGCCTGCTTGTCGAACCGGGTAGGGGAGACAATTGCATTTATATCAACATCCTCGGGGTCAACAGCTACCTCTGTTTCGCCCGGTCCGATAGTTTCTTTTTGAATCAAAAGCTCTATCTTGGCCTTCCTGTTATTCGCCACGGCAATATCATTGCGGCCGTCGCCATTAAAATCGGCTATTCTCAAAGCCTTTATGCCCCAGTCTAATTTGATTACCTCCATATCCTCAAATCCGTAGTATCCCGCGAGGTCATTGACGTCCATTTCTTCCGCACGCAGACTGCTTACCAGTAAACCGGCCATAACAACCGCAATTATCGTTCTAACCATCCACACTGCAAAATCCTCCAAAGCAAATTTATCCAACAACACTAATATACACTGTTACCACACCAATATCAATGATTTTATCGCGTGGCCTGCTATCTCAAAGCTGGATAGAGCCCCCTTAGCACACTCACCCACGATTGTCGGTGCCCCCCAAAAGCCGCCATATCAACCCATGACACTATTTGCCTCAACGGTTCCTTCGAATCTTCTGTTGCCAGTTACTCATTCTATCGTAATTCATTTTCAATGGCGGCAAGCAGGTCTTCAGAAATCTCCGCCCCTAATTCCTCGGCGGTTCTTATATGCTCGGCCGCCAAAGCATGCTTCCCTAACTTGAAGTACGCAAAGGCCAGCCCGTTATGCGCATCAGCCATCTGCGCCTCCAGCTCAACCGCTTTTCTGTACTCTATAACCGCCTGCTGATACTCGCCCTTGTTGGAATACGCCGCCCCAAGATTATAACGAAGCGCACCGTCGTCGGGTTTTACCCGAACAGCTTGTCTGTACTGTTCAATAGCCGCATCATATTTCTCCTGATTGAAATACGCGTTACCCAAATTCGCCAACGCGGCCACTTTATCAGGCTCAATAGCCAAAGCCTTCTTGTACGCTCGAATCTCATCTTTCACCCGACCCAACTTGTTATAGCAAAGACCCAAACCATAATGTGCGTCAGCAAAGTCACGTTTAATCTTCAAGGCCTTTTCATATTGGAATATCGCCTCCTCATATCTGCCCATCTCGTGATAAACATTTCCCATTTGACTGTAACAGCTCACATCTCTCGGCTCCAGACTTATCGCCTCTCGCAACTGCGATAACGCCCGGCCGAACATACCCTGCTCGTAATAAACGCTCGCCAGATTCTTATACGCCTCCGAAAAATTCGGGTCCAGTTCAATCGAGTATGTATACTCCCCAATCGCGTCATTTAACCATCCTTTTTTGGTGTACGCATTTCCCAGGTTGTTATGCGTCTTCGCGTCCTCCGGTTTTATCCTTAGCGCCGCCCTGTATTCGTATATCGCGTCCTCCGTCCTGTCTTTCCGCAGATATACATTGCCCAGATTCGTCCGCGACTCCGCCAGTGATGGATTTATCTCGACCGCCCGCTCAAGCGCCAGCAGGGCGGCGTCTATGTTGCCGACCTCACTGTATGTATTGCCCAGATTATTAAAAAGACAGCCCAATGTCTGAATCTTGTTAAGGTTTAGCATATAAATGCCCTCGTCATCCTCAGGCACCTTGAACTTGTTCATGTAATGTTCGTCAGGCGCATTTCCGCCTTTGCCGGTTGTTTCTATATTGAAGCGCACCCGTCCGTCATCATATCTGACAAAAAAATGCTCCGGCACGACCACACCATATAAAGCCAGTCCGAGCCGCTCACCCAACGAAAGGTACAGAATCGAAAGACTCAAACAATACCCCCGCTTCCTGTCCAGCACAGAGTGCAAAAACAAATCATTCGGGTCGCTCGCTTCTTTAACCGACTTGAATCCCAGTTCATCAAACAAATAGCCATTTATCACAGCAATCGCCCTGTAATCTGCCCGCACCCCCTTGGTCTCAAGCCTGTCAAGAATCTCCAGTGCCATATCATCAAGGTCCAGCACATATCTGCGCCCGTAAACCAAATCGCTCCACCGCTCCGAAATAATCAAGGCAGCCGTGGCCAGGTCCACCTCTTCCTCGTCCAGCCGCAGCACTTGTTCGATTGATTTTGCGTAAAGACCGCTTTTATTCTCGTTGGCTAGAGGCTGACCTCGGCCAAAAGCTGCTGGCCCCGTAATCAACAAAATACAAATGATTGAGACCAAAACCTTCTTCATAAATCTTCCATTCGGCTTAACTATCTTGCAAATCCTTCTATACAATACGATGCTCGCGCCGCTGTGTGCTACTCAACCACCGCTCCGTTCTCGACCGGCACACCTACGCGGCGGCTCTTGAACAAATCTATCTCCATCCAGCTGTTACTCTTAAAACGCCAGCGATTCGCAAGACCCACTGCAATAATACTTAGCGTCGCGGCTATCCACGGACCCAACGACCCAAGCCCCGGCAAAAACTCAACTATAAGCACCCCCCCCAGTCCTAATACCACTACTGCTCCCAATGCCGACGCAATCGCAAGCCACAATGTATCTCCCGCCCCACGCAGCGAGCCGCTGTAAATAGTCCTGGCTGCGTGAAAAACCTGGTATATCGCCGCACAAATCAAAATATCAACGCCAATACCAATTACTTTATCGTCAGATGACCACACCCCCATTAGGGCCTCTCTAAAGATAAAGAAGCACAGACCCACAAGCCCCATATAGATAAGTGCGACTCGCAGACACACCCCTGTTTGTTTCACTGCCACGTCTTTCCTGTCTCCGCCGATTGACTTGCCTACCGCCGCGCTCAAAGCTATCTTAAGACCCACAACCGGCATAATTGAGACATGCGTGCACGAAAGCACCGCGCTCGTCGCGGCCAGTGCCTCCTTGCCGAACTTGCCCACAAGCCAGAACAAAATCGCTCCCCAAAACGCCACGTTCAACATCAATTCAACCCCGGCCGGAAGCCCCACCCTCAAAAGGTCACCCATCTTCCCGGAATCGAATCTCATCGTTCGTCTGCTCTGAAAACCCCTGTTCACATCACCACCCAGAAACATGGCCATTCTTATCGCAGCTCCCACCATTATCCCGATAAACGTCCCCCAGCCCGCGCCCGCAATACCCATCGCGGGAAATCCCAGCTTGCCGAAAATTAAAATATAGTTGGCCGCCACATTGACCACCTGTCCGACCAGCGCCGCATACATCATGATGATAGGCCGGTGAATCCCCATAAAAAATTGATTGCTCGCCCACACAAACACGCCCACCGCATTAGCATAGAGCATGATTCGAAGATAAATCACCTCCATTCCGACGACTTCCGGCTCATGCCCCAGCAGCCTGAACACCCACGGCGCCGCAGGCCACATAATCGCCAGAACAACCGCCGAATACGCCAAACCCATATATATCGCCTGCCACCAATAACTCGAGCAGTCTTTCGTTTCTCCTCTGCCCAGACTCTGGCTCACAAACGTCGCAATGCTCGCATATACACCCACCACAAAGCTCGCCGGGATAAAACTTATAAAACCCGCCGGCAAAATCGCCGCCAATGCCTCCGTCCCCAAACGAGATACCATCAGCCTGTCCACAAACTGCATAATTGTGAACGATATAGTCGTTATTATCATCGGCCCCGCCAACTTCAGCATATACTTAAGTGAAGTCTCCTCCGCGGCGTGCTCTTGTTGAAGTAAACCCGATTCGTCAGCCATTAACTACGACCCTTATTTCTCCAAACCCAGTTTTTGAGATAGCGCCTCGGCCGAGACGCCAAAAACTCGCACCTGTTTCACTGGATTAGTCTCTCCCGAGACTATATTCACAGCATTCTTCTTAACACCGACTTGCTTCGCCAAAAATTCCACCAGACATCGATTCGCTTTGCCCTTCTCCGGCGGTGCCGAAACCTTTATCTTCACCATCCCGTCGAATAGCCCCGAAACACCCGTCCGGCTGGACCCCGGCACTATCTTTACCGTAAAAACCACACCCCCCTCAACTTCTCGAATCACAGCGCTACTCAAAATCTTCCCTGAGGTTCGTACCAATCGCCGATTGAACATACTTTTCAATCTGCTCAGCTAATTCATTCAACGAAGCAAGCTGGAAATCCTCATAATGCCCCGCCACAAAACCCTCATTCAATGTCTTCTTTGAGATTCTAACACGTATAATCGCAGGACTGGCCTCGGCCTTGCTGAAATCTCCTTCCTTATGCTCGGTCAATTCAACTCGCCAGTCCTCGCTTATAAACAAAAGGCACTTGCCTGTAAATACCGCCGTCGGAAAATAATCACGTAATAACTTCAACGTCTCCATTCTTAATCCCGTCTCTTCTCAGCCGATAAATTCTTCTATAACCATTTCCCCACGGCAATCACTTCACAGCACATTAAAATCCAACATCACCCGCCGCGGCAGCCAAACCAGCATCTCACCGATGCCTCTGTGCGACCACGCATAATAGGGAACCGCCACAAACTCACGCTCCCTCGTCTCCACCAATTTACCATCCGCACTCGAATACAATCCGCGGGCCTTGCCCACAATTACCGTTACACCACCCAGCATGTCCCTGCGGTATTCAGCCTTAAGCTTCACATCATCGGACAAAACAATATTGAACACCTGCCCGCCGTTGTCCACACCCTCCGCACAATACACAACCGGCCCACGCTCAAGTGCCACTCGTCCTGAATTCGCTTCAACCTTCTCATTGCATACTACCCGCCGTACCCGCATCGGCAAATTCAAGTCTATCTCGTCGTCCTTCTTCCACCTACGACTGACTCGAGCAAATCCCTTCTCAATATCCACCCTGACCGCCGCACCGTTGACCTTCAGCCCTACCTTCTCATCACCCTTGTCGAGATACCGGTAAAGCTCGCTCGGCATAGGCCTATTTTGCGCCCAGCCCGGAATACGAACGCAAACCGCAAATTCATCCGAACGCTCGGGCTCGACCTTTATCTTTACACGTCCCTCCCAGGGGTAAGCTGTCTTTTGCACTATCTTTACAGTATTCTCACCCATCTTGACCATCCCGCTGCCCTCGATAAACAGATTGACGTACAAAGAATTGTCGCGGTGTGCGTAAATATATCCGGCAAGCGACGGCATAAAACGGACAACGTTCGTCGGACAGCACGAGCAGTCAAACCACGGCCTCCGAGTCGCAGATTCATTTATGTTAAACTTGTATTTGCCGTCCGAGGCCAGCGGATTCGGATAGAAAAACTTGTCACCGCCCAGCGATATCCCCGAAAGAAATCCGTTGTACAGCACCCGCTCTAATACATCGATATACTTCCCGTCGCCGCTTAATAGAAACAGCCGATGGTTCCACATCGCGTTCGCTATCGCTGCACACGTCTCGTTATACGCCGTCTTGTTCGGCAGTTCATAATCATCACCAAACGATTCCCCCTTGTGCCGGGCGCCGACACCACCCGTAATGTGCTGCTTCTTCGAAACCACATTTTCCCATATCCTCTTCATCGCCTCGATGTAATCATTATCGCCGGTCAGCGCCGCAACGTCCGCCATACTCGAATACATATAACCTGCCCGCACAGCGTGCCCGACCGCCTCGCTCTGCTCGACCACTGCCTTATGGTCCTGGTTGTAAGGGCCAAAAAGCTTATGTCCCTTGGCGTTCCCACGCTCATCCAAAAAAAACTTCGCCAATTTCAAATACTTATCATCACCCGTCACCCGATACAATTTCACAAGACCAATTTCAATCTCCTGATGACCGGGAACGCCGCGATTCTTGCCGGGGCCAAACACCCGACAAAGCAAATCAGCATTCTTGACAGCCACATCTAAAAAACTCCGCTTCCCCGTAGCCTGATAATGCGCAACCGCCGCCTCGTACATATGGCCGAAGTTATACAGCTCGTGACCGCTCTTCAAGTCCGACCATCGCTTCTCGCTCACACAACAATAAATCTCGTCCGCATATTCGCCTATAGTATTCACCGTATATATATACCCGTCGTCTGTCTGCGCCGCCGCTATCTTTCCCACAAGCTCATCTATATATTTCTCCAACTCGGCATCCGGATAAAGTGCAAGCGAATACGATGCACCCTCAATCACCTTAAAAACGTCCGAATCGTTAAAGCCAAAATTACCCCGGAACTTACCCTCTATCTTGCCCGCAGCCACGTCAAAATTCGCAATACGCCCCGTCTCTTCACACTTGGCAAAATCATATGGAATCGTCACCTCACGATTCGTCTTCAGCCGCGGCGCCCAAAACTCATCATCGATTTTAACATCCGTAAATGGCACCGGCCGAACAGGATAATCCCTCCGAGCACTGGCTACGGTACCAGCTTCAGCCAAATGAAAAACACCCGCCACCAAAACCAAAACAAACAATTCTTTCTTACTAGTCATCATGGTCTCTCCGCAGATAGCCTCATCCGGGTTTACTTAAGCGAGCCTATCAACTCTTTCATATTTTCTATTTTATTACGAATGCAGTACTTTCTTATGCCTTCAACAATTTTTACCGCACAGCCGGGCTCAATAAAATTCGCCGTACCAACGCCCACGGCTGACGCCCCAGCGATAACAAATTCAACGGCATCCGACGCCGTCCTGATTCCCCCCAAACCCAAAATCGGTGTCCCGTTTTTCTTCGCTACCTCATTATAAACTTTATTAACAAGATATATTGCTATTGGCTTTATCGCTGGCCCGCTCAGTCCACCCGTCCTGTTCGCCAAAACCGCCTCACGCTTCTCAATATCTATGACCATCGCCGTGAATGTGTTCACCAGACTAAGCGCATCAGCCCCGGCCTCCACTGCCGCACGAGCAATCACGCTGATGTCCGTAACACAGGGCGAAAGCTTTACCATCAAAACCTTCTCTCCCGCAGCCTTTTTCACCGCAGAAGTAATCTCAGTGACCTGCGCCGGCTCAGTCCCGAAACTCATCCCGCCTTTCGCCACATTCGGACAGCTGATATTTAACTCAAACCCCGCTATCGCTTTCTCTCCCGCCAACCGCTCCACCACAGACAGATAATCGTTAATCGTCTCACCTGCCACATTGACAAAAACCGCTCCACTTATGCCTTCCAGAGCAGGCAGCTTCTCTTCAATAAACTTGTCCAGACCAATATTCGCTAACCCTATGGCGTTAAGCATCCCCGAATCCGTCTCGACAATCCTCGGTGTAGGATTCCCCTTCCTCGGCTTTCGCGTAATACTCTTGGTTATAAATCCGCCCAAGGCGTTCATATCCATAAAATCAGCCAGCTCATCCGCATACCCGCACGTCCCCGATGCCGTAAACACCGGATTAGCCAGCTTCAAACCACCAAACTCTACCGAAATATCAACGCCTTCTTCCATATAACTACGAACCAAAAACTACTTCTTGGCCGTCAAAGACCGGCCCGTCCTCACAGCACAATATATAGATGGTTCTGTTTGAACCGTTCACCCGACATTCCACCGCGCAGCTCTGGCAAAGCCCAATCCCGCAAGCCATCCGCCGCTCCATACTCACCTCGCAATCAATACCCTTGTTCTTCGCAATCTCAGCAACCTGTGCCAGCATTGCCTCCGGACCACACGCATAAATAATCGTATCCTTCGCAGCCAGGTTTTGCTGGCCGAGCCATTTTGAAAAGCAATCCGTCACAAGCCCTTCATGCCCGGCCGTACCGTCATCCGTCGCCACATGCGATCTTACTCCGTGATCAGCAAATTCTCCCAATGAAAATCCCAGATTCTGCGAAATCTCATCCAACGGCCTCTCAAAAGGTAACTCCGTCTTCGACTGCGCACCCGCAAACGCAATCACGTCCATACGAGGTACCTCCGCCGTAAGCACCTTCGCCAGATGAAGCAGGGGGCCGGCCCCCATCCCACCGGCCACCAAAAGTGCCGTCCCCTTGCCTTCCGGCACCGTAAAACCACGCCCCAAAGGCCCAATCACGCTGACCCTGTCACCCGCCGACAATGTTGTCATCCGCAACGTCGCCGGACCAAGAACACAATAAAGAATCTCAACTCGCGTCTTGTTATCTTTTCTCGTGACATCACAAAAACTAAAAGGCCGCCGGAGAATTATCCCTCGACGGGCCGCATCCACCAAATCTTCCGGTATCGCTTCCGCCGTCGGTAGGGCGGTACCACTCAGGTCTAACTGTGCAAACTGACCCGCCTTGACGCCGCCAAAAGCCTCAGCACCTGCTCCCGAAAATTCTAAGCCAAGACGATAGAACCTCTCCCCAATTTGTTTATTGGAACAGACAACGGATTCAAACACCCCCTTGCCTAACACCGAACGATTATCTGTCATAAAGACACACTATAAAAATACCTTCACAAAAGACACAGCCCGCAACCGGCAAAACGCCTACCCGAGTGAATCATCATAAACCCGGACACCCTCCACCACCTTACATACATGCACAGCATACTTGTCCTTATACTCAGGACACTTCACGGGATAATCCGTATCCACCGCCGCCTTCAGAGCTTCAACACTGCCTGCCTCCACCAACGCGCCCGATGCCCCCTTGTCACCGCCGCCTAACATTCGCTCACCAAGAACACCAGCCACCGTCCGCGCGATATCACACATCACCTCTAACTCAGGACCGGAAATCTTGTAATCATCCCGCAGGCCGATACCGTCCTCGCGGAATATCTGCCCGACGGTTTCAATATCACCGGTCTTCCACGCATCAAGCATCTCATAAAACCGCTTCTGTGAACCAAACACATACTTCAACCGGTCGCACAAATCACCGTGACTCCCCCTGAACTGCCCCATAATCTTCTCATAAACTCCATCGTCCTTTACGTCCGCCAAACAGCTGATGTCGTACCCGTCGTTCGCCAAAAGCGAAACCAGCTCTTCACACTCCGCTCTTCGAATCTTATAAGTCGATTTCTCCAGACCCGGCCGCACCGTACCCGTATCCAAAACCACAAGCCGAAAGTCCGTCGCACCGCCGCCGAGTGGTACATAATCTATACTTCGTGCTTTCGGGTTATAATGCGTCCCCATATTCTCCCGCGCAAATAGTATCATTATCTGGTCGAGCTGACCACAGGGTGAGCCAATATAGTCATTCTCAACCGCCTGTGCCATATCAACAATCTTGAACTTATCCTTAATCTCAATACCGTTTGCGTCAAGCAGCGACAAAATAAGATTAAGGCTCAAAGAGGCCGACCGGCTCATCCCGCCGCCCGGAATATCCCCGTAAACAACGCCGTCGATGCCCTGCTTCAGTTTGAAACCCTCCCGCCTCAGAATATACTCCACCCCGTATGGAAAACGCCCCCACGTATTAGCTATCGCCGCCGACTTCGGCTCCGGAACCTCCCCCAGCTTGAACTCAACAACACCATCATCCGGAAAGTTCCCGCTGAATAACCTAACCTTCCCGCTGCCGTTAGGCCTGTACGCCAGCCAGATAAACCTGTCCGTCCCCACCCCGAAAAGCTCCGTCCCGTTATAATCTCCGTGCTCCACGCTCAGACAAAAACGTGATGATGTCCTCCTGACCTTCCCGCCGCCGATATCTACACCGCTTTCCTCCGACAACTGCCGGATTTTATCCAAGGCGGCTTGATCTTGCGGCGCTATATCCATTGCTTAACGCTTCCTAAAAATCGCCAATATATGCCAAAACACACTCTCCCTAAATAATGCCGAAAAAGAACTCTTTTGGCAAAACGCCACAATATATCCGAAGCCCGCCAGAATATCAAGCTCTAATCTTCCCACCGTCACCGCAACGCCGTAAAGGCCCAATAGCCAAAAAAACAGCCCCTTTGCCGTAAACAAAGGGGCCGCCTGTAAACCTCAAAATACCCCTCCACTACCAGAAAATCGCATAAAGAGCCAATGTCGCTACTATAACCAGCGCACCAAGCCACAGAACCGAAGGTGCTGGCTTCATATCAAATTCCTCCCGCACCGGCATCACCTTCGGCTCAGCCAATGGCTTCACTTTGGTTATAACATACATTGTAATAAGGATTACAACGAACGTTATTGCCATCCGGTTAAGAAACGCAATCCCGCCGAATTGCCATTGCAAAAACCCGTAAACCGGAACAGTAAGTACCAAACCTGTGACCCCCGCCATCGGCGGAGCCTTCTTGAAAATCATCCCGAATACAAACACACCTAAGATACCCGGCGATATATAACCCTGGAACTCTTGGATGTAAGTAAATATCCCCATAAACCGCGGGTCTCCTAACTTCGGAGCTATAAGCATACCTATCACCACAAACACCGCCGTCGAGATACGCCCTGTCCATATAAGGGCTTTCTGAGACGCATCCTTCTTCCAGTGACGCTTGAACAGATCCATCGTAAATATTGTCGACGCCGAGTTCAGCATCGATGCCAGGGAGCTTATAACCGCGCCGCTTATCGCCGCGAATATAAACGCCCGCACACCCGGACCCACAAGGTTACGAATCAGAAGCGGGTATGCCGCGTCTGTCCCGCTGTCCCCGGTCATCTCCCCGCCGTAAAGCTGCAACGACATTATTCCTGGAAAGATAATAATAAAAGGAATTATAAGTTTAAGTCCCGCCGCGAATATAATTCCAACTTGACCCTGCCTCAGCGTCTTGGCCGCCAGAGTCCGCTGCGTTATATACTGATTAAGTCCCCAGTAATAAAAGTTCGGTATCCATAGACCAATAACCAATGCCGTCCAGGGTAGTACTGAGTGGTCTTTCGGAAGTATCATATGGAGCTTGTCCGCGTTGGTCTCGAAAAAGTTGCTCACACCGATTTCCCTGAAACCTAAGAACATCGTAATCGCCCCGCCTATAATCAGGGCCGAGCCCTGGAAAAGGTCTGCCCACGCTACAGCCTTCAACCCGCCCCAAATCGTATAAAGACCCGCTATGGCGCCTATCACTATAACACCATAAACCAGGTGCGTCGGATTACCAATATCGCCAAATATCGTCTGTAGCGTAAGCCCCCCGGAATATACCACCGCCGCAATCGTAACGCCAACGTATATCACCATTGTGTAAAAAGCCATAATAGCACGCGCTGTCGGATTGTAGCGATATTCCAGGTACTCAGGTATCGTGAAAATCCCCGACCTGAGAAACTTCGGCAAAAAGAAAACTGCCACAAAAACCAGCGTAATCGCCGCCATCCACTCATAGCTTGCTATCGCCATCCCCGCAACACCCGCGCCCTGCCCGGCCATCCCGACGAAATGTTCCGTTGAGATATTCGCCGCTATCAGTGAAAGACCAATCAAAGGCCACACAAGACTGCGGCTGGCCAGAAAGAAGTCCTCTCCCGTCTTCTCCTTCCGGCTCTTGTACATACTCACGCCGACAACCACACCGAAAAATGCAATGAATACCGCAATGTCAAGGGCACCTAATCCCATAATTAGTCCTTTCTCTTACCTTCGACTTAATCTTCCAACTGGCTCACCCGTCGAGCCAACACAACCAAATCGCCGCCATTATATAGCCCAAATCACCATCCGCAACAACATTCACTAATCAGCAGGTAATCTAACCCGCGCAATCTCCCGCTTATCACCCATCGCGGGTGTATAAGGCCGAAGCCTGAACTTGTAACTGTAAGCCCCGGCGCCCAGTGTGTACTCAGGGTGTGTTCTCGCACCCCAGCTGTTGTCACCGCCGACGCCCATCTGCTTATAATCCAAATTGACCGTTATCTTGTCACTGTGTCGAGGCTCATTAATATGCCGCGCCTTCTCCAAATCCCACATCGAATAAGGCCACGCACTCACGCTAAGCAAAGGCATACCAACAGCCAACAAGCCAACTCCATCTTTGTTGGTAAGCGAAACCCATCGTACATCTGTCCTGTTCCCGTTCTCCTGCGGACGAACATAGTTGTGAATCAGCTCCGCCACCTTCCCGCTATACTCACCAACAGCCGCGCCCGTCTTCCGGTCCCAGTACGTCTCATGAGGCCCGCGCCCGTACCACGTCATCGTATTAAACTCGCCCGGCATCGCCATTTGCATACCAAAACGAGGCAAATTCGGCAGCTTCACTTTCGAGGCCTCTACACTGCTCTCTACAACCACGTCCCCGCTGCCGTACACCGTGTAAACGTTACGGTAGCCGCACCCTCCTGCTGGTAGCGATGACTCAACTGTAATCTCCACCGCCTGACTGTGCAGCTGCTTAGCCACAACCTTATTGACTGTACGCCCGGGACCAGCCTGACGCCATACGCTCAAACGGCTGGGCATCCAGTTGCCCTCGTCGTTGTCCGTCGGAACTCGCCAGAAGTTCGGTGTCAGAGCCCTCGAAATCAGCTCCTTGCCGCCAAACTTAAACGACTCGATCGTGCCGCTCTCCTTACCAACTCTAAGCACAAAATCCTCACCCGTAACTACGACTGCCTTCGCCGAGTCCTCGAGTTCAACCCTCGTCATCCCGCTAATCGCCACCTCGGGACTCACCGGAACATCGAAGGGCACCTTAAATTGGTCCCAGGCTACCACGTGCCCCCGCTTCGCCCACAGCGTGTCCTCTGCCAATGTGAAGACAATCTTCAGCCAGTACTCCGCATCCGGTTTCAATTCCGGCTTGATAAATCCGACCGTAACTTTCTCTTCCTCCTGCGGCCCAAGCGACATCTTTGGAAGTGAACCCGCCTGCACCAGCTTCCCATCGGCTTCCAACTGCCATCCGACGTCGACAAAGTCTAGGCTGGCAAAATCGTACTTGTTCCGGATTCGAACCTTGCCCTTCAACAGGTCAACCGCCTCAGCCTTTATATACTGGTAGACCTTCTTCACTTCATACAGCGAGGGATTCGGCTTGCGGTCAGGCTGCACAATCCCGTTGCAAACAAAATTGTCATCGTTCGGTATATCACCATAGTCCCCGCCGTAAGCCCAGAACTCCTCCCCGCCTGTAGTCTTCTTCCTAAGTGCCTGGTCCGCCCAGTCCCATATATAACCGCCTTGCAGATGTTTGTACTTCTCTATAACGTCCCAGTAGTCCTGCAAATTGCCGACGCTGTTGCCCATCGCGTGCGCGTACTCACACAGAATAAACGGACGCTTCTGCTCAACACTCGCATACTTCACCAACCGCTCAATCGGAGCGTACATCGGGCAGACTATATCGGTAATCTCCCTCTCCCCGCATCGTTCATAGTGCACAAGCCGCGACGGGTCTCGCTTATGAATCCAGGCGCTCGTAGCGTCGAAGTTAACCCCGTCGCCCGCTTCATTTCCGAGAGACCAAAGTATCACCGACGGATGGTTCTTGTCCCTCTCCACCATACGAATAGTACGGTCAAGATGAGCCGTTCTCCATTCCGGCTTGTTCCCAAGCGTCCTGTCAGGGTCATACCCTATACCATGCGACTCAATATTCGCCTCGTCAATAAGATAAATGCCGTATTTATCACAAAGCTCGTACCACTTCGGGTCATCCGGATAATGCGACGTCCGAACAGCATTGATATTACTTTGCTTTAGAAGCTTTACGTCCTGCAGCATCCGGCTAAGTGGTATCGCCCGGCCGTGGTCCGGGTCATGCTCGTGACGGTTAACACCCTTAAATAGCACCGCTTTGCCGTTGATAAGAAGCTGTCCGCCCTTTAACTCTATCTTGCGAAAACCGAAATTGCACCGCTCAACCTCTATCACCTTGCCGGAATCGTATTTCAGCACCAACAGAACCGTGTAAAGATGCGGCGTCTCAGCCGTCCACTTGTCAGGATTCGAAACCTCGCCCTGCATTTCGGTGACACCGTCACTGCCCAAAGCGACCCTTCCCACTTTGCCGCTCATCAACGGCTCACCGCCGACCGCTTCACCGTCTTCATCCAGCAGTGTAACATCAACGGTGCAGCGTTCAGAGGTCTTGGACCCGAAATTATGAACCGTGGCTGTAACTTTCAGCACCGCATCGCGATATTCTTCGTCTAACTCACTCCGCACCCAGAAATCCCGCAGATGCACCTTCGGCGTCGAGAACAGATACACGTCCCGGTATATCCCGCTAAGCCGCCACGTGTCCTGGTCCTCAAGGTAGCTGCCGTCCGAATAACGGTAAACCTCCGCCGCTAAGATATTTTTGCCCTTGCGCAGGTACTTCGTGATATTGAACTCAGCCGGCGTCATACTGCCCTGACTGTAACCGACCTCCCGACCGTTTATCCAAAGATAAAACGCGCTCCTGACCCCGTCAAAGTGCAGAAAAACTTCCCGTCCCTTCCACCCCGACGGCACCGTAAACTCCGTCCGATACGAACCCACCGGATTATCGTCGTGAGGAATATGAGGCGGATTCGGATTCACAGGTGCAAACGGAAACGCCGCATTGGTATAAGTCGGAATACCATAGCCGTGCAGCTCCCAGTTGCTCGGCACGATAATCTCATCCCACCCGCTCACATCGTAATCAGCCTTGTAGAAATCCACCGGCCTCTCTGCCGGCTTCGGCACCCACTTAAACTTCCACGACCCGTTAAGCGACTTATGATATGGCGAAGCCTCCCGAGTCCCTACAACTGCCGTCGCAACATCAGCATAAGGCATAAGCGTACAGTGTCCAGGCTCCTTGTTTCTGTCTATCATCTCCGGATTCTCCCAATCTACAGCCGCCGCCAAATCCGCCGCAAAACACGCCAAAACCACCGTCATCACGCCCATTCCAAACAACTCACACTTCCACCTTCGCATCTCAGTTCTCCTTACAACTGCAATTACTCTAGTATTCCCCCAAATCGCCCAACATTATATCCTACCTCCCGCTAATCGCAACGATATTTAACTGCCCCTCACACAGCCTTGATTTTCCCTCCACTTTTCTTTTGACGAACCAGCCAAGTTAGGCTATATAGGTAACCCTAAGTCGTCCGGCTGTTCGCACAGTTAGCCTGACCGCCGATTTATAATGCGTAATTGCCATTCAAAAATAAAAGATATTTCTTGCAGCCTCTTACTGGCATCGCTCGCCGTAATGCTGTTCGCACAGGAGCTCCCAGCCGAAATGAAAAACGTACGAGTTGCTATGTGCCAGATATTCTCAGTCAATAGTGACCGCTCCGGAAATTTCATCCGCATCGAGAACGCGATTCGCCAGGCAAAAGACGCACAAGCCGATATCATCTGCTTTCCCGAGACTGTCATCTTAGGCTGGGTAAACCCTGATGCCCACCAAAGAGCACACCCCATCCCCGGTGAGGACTCGAATCGTCTGTGCGAACTGGCCAAAAAATACAAAACCTACCTCTGTGTGGGCCTTGCAGAAAAAAGTGGCACCAAGCTGTACGACTCCGCAATACTAATCGACGACAAAGGCAAAATTCTCCTCAAGCACCGTAAAATCAACATATTGACCGAACTGATGATGCCACCCTACACACCAGGCAAAGATGTCAACGCCGTAGAAACAAAATTCGGCAAAATCGGGCTCTTAATATGCGCCGACACCTTTGACGACAAGATACTAAAGCGAATGGCCGATTTAAAACCCGACTTGCTGCTCGTACCTTACGGCTGGGCCGGACCGGAACCTGACTGGCCCGAACACGGCAAAAAGCTCAAAGATGTAGTCACAGACACCGCTCGCAAAACCTCAGCACACGTCATCGGAACAGACGTCGTCGGACAAATAACCGCCGGGCCGTGGAAAGGACACGTGTTTGGCGGACAAAGCCTCGCCGCAGACAAAAATGGTAAAGTACTCGCAATCGCTAACGACCGCGATAGAGATATAAAAATTGTCTCCGTAAAAATATCACAGTAATAACTTGATGTTCGGTTCCAAATGAAGTAATAATAAAGCCCGAATGCTTAAGAATCTTCGGTTTCCGGTTGCAAGCCGAGAGCATTCAAATTATAACAAGCGCGCTCAAAGTCGCTGATACTGAACTTTTTTGGAGGACACAAAATTATGAATTGTCCTGCATGTCCAAATCAACTCCAGCAAATGACCGTCGACGACATTACGGTCGATGTCTGTAAAGGTGGCTGTGGAGGAATCTGGTTCGACAACTTCGAACTAAAAAAGTTCGATGAGCCCCACGAAGCCGCCGGCGAAGAACTGCTGGACGTAGACCGCGACCAAAGCCTCGTCGTCGACACCGAACGGAAAAGAAACTGCCCCAAATGCGATGACATCGTCATGATGAGACACTTCTTCAGTGTCAAAAAGCAGCTCGCAATAGACGAGTGCCCCGGCTGTGCGGGAATCTGGCTTGACGCAGGAGAGCTAAGCCAAATTCGCTCCATGTTCAACACCGAACAGGAAAGACAACAGGCCGCCGACGAATATTTCGACGAGGTCTTCGGAGACAAATTCAAAGCGATGCAGGTAGAAAGCGATGCCGGGCTAAGACGGGCTCGAAATATCTCAAGTATGTTCCGGTTCATCTGCCCGAGCTATTACATCCCTGGAAAACAGCGTTGGGGTGCCTTCTAAACTTAAGCGGCCGGCGCTCTCGTAAAGTACTGCCTCTGTTGACCGACGTACTGATGTGTCTAACACAGATGCTTGCCTTCTGTCGGTAGGCCATTTTTCTCATGGAAACACCTATGGGCGACGATAATAAAAAAATCAACGAGTGGGACCTGACCACCACAAATCTCCACCGCATCTCACAGCGAAAATACGAGGTCGCCGTCCTGCCCGTAGGCGCCATCGAGGCACACAACCGCCACCTCCCGCAGGGACAGGACTTCTTCCACACCACGCACATCGCACGCCGATGCTCCGAGCTGGCCTGGGATAAATGCCAATCCGTGATATGTCTTCCCGCCATACCCTACGGCGTCGATTGCAATCTTCTCGCATACCCGCTCACCATACACATCGCACAGACTACACTCGACGCAATCGTCCGCGATATCATTGTCTCGCTTCGAAAACACGGAATCCGAAAAATCGTCATAATAAACGGCCACGGCGGAAACGAATTCAAACCGCTCATCCGCCAAATACAAACCGAAATGGACATCTTCGTCTTCCTCTGCGACTGGTGGAAGGTAGGCCTCGACAACTACGACAAAATCTTCACCAAGCCCGATGACCACGCAGGACAGTTCGAAACATCCATAGCGATGGCACTCTACCCCGACCTCATAGAGCCCGACGTCGCTGGCGACGGAAAAGCCCGCCCCTTTCGCTTCAAAGCCCTGCAGCAAAAATGGGTCCAAACCAGCCGGGACTTCGCTAAGCTCAACGACCACTGCGCAAGCGGAGACCCCTCTGGCGCCTCTGCAGAAGCCGGCGCCAGCTACATCGACCTCGTCTGTGAACGCATCAGCCAATTCCTCGCCGAACTCGCCCAATCGCCCCTCGACGACCACTTCCCTTATGAACCATAGCCCAGCCCGAGTGATTTTTTGCCTGATATTCCTTGAAAGATACACCCAACTCCCGCATAATACCCGGCCGGTGATGAATGGCAAAAAGCATCACTGTAAAGCACCCTAAAAATTAACTCAATACGCTAAGTACAAGGAGCAAAAAATGGAAAACAACAAGAGTCTTTACTCATTCAGCATCGTCGCAGCCGCCTTCCTGGCCATCCTTGCAGGCTGCACCAGCACATCTGTAAGCGCCCAGCCGAAATGCTACGCGCCAAAAATGCAGGACGTCAACCCTCCGGACAGGCAAATCCTGATAGGTGCCGACTACTACCCCGAGCACTGGCCAAGAGAAAGATGGGAAACCGACATCAAGCTCATGGAGGACGCCGGCTTTAATGTTGTGCGTTTAGCCGAGTTTTCCTGGATTTACATGGAACCGACGGAAGGCCAGTACGAGTTCGACTGGCTCGACGACGTCCTCGAACTGCTCGGCCGTTACGATATCCACGCCATCATCTGCACCCCAACCGCAGTAATGCCCGCATGGCTCGCCCAAAAGTACCCCGATGCGCTTGCAACCAAGGCTGATGGCACCAGAATCGTCTGGGGCGGACGCAAAAACAACTGCTTCTCAACCGGCACTTACCGCCTGCTCTCTGAGAGAATAACACGCGCAATGGCGGAACACTTCAAGGATAACCCCGTTGTAATCGGCTGGCAGACCGACAACGAGTTCGGAGGAACAGACTGCCGCTGTTCGATATGTCGTGCCGAGTTCCAGGAGTGGCTAAGGAAAAAATACCGCACACTCGATGAGCTTAACCGAGCCTGGGGTAACCACTTCTGGGGATTGGAATTCACAACATGGGCCGAAATAACCATCCCTGACCAGCGAGTCGGCCAATGGGCCATCAGCAATCCCAGCGCCTGTCTCGACTGGCAGCGCTTCACCTCACATCTGAACGTCCGCTTCCAGGCCGACCAGATTAAAATCATTCGCGAAATCTGTCCCAATCACTTCGTTACCCACAACCTGATGGGTTTTCACACAGGCATAAACTATTATGATTTCGCAAAAGACCTCGATTTCGTCGGTTTCGACAATTATCCAATCTGGGGAGGAGGCCTGCCTTATACAAACTATGGCCCCGCCGCCGCTGCCGACTTTATGCGAGGCCTGAAGCAGAAAAACTTCCTGATTATGGAGCAGACCGCCGGCCCGCACGGCTGGTCAAGCTTCGAAAGAAATCCCTGGCCCGGCGAAATCCGCCTGTTTTGCTACCAGCAGCTTGCACACGGCGCCGACGGACAAATCTGGTTCCGCTGGCGCGCCTGTACCGCCGGTCGCGAGCAGTACTGGCACGGACTCCTTGGCCACGATGGTAAACCCCTCCGACGCTACAAAGAGGCCGCTCAGGTCGCAAAAGAATACCGCAAGCTCGAATATTATTTGGAAGGCACGACCGTCCGGTCCGATGTCGCCATCATCTATGACTACGACAGCGTCTGGGCCTTGCAGGTCCAGCCCGGCTACAAAGCCAACAACTTCAGGGCCGTAATGAGCAGATACTACAATGCTTTGTTCCGCGCGGGCGTCAACGCAGACTTCATTCCAACCTGTGCTGACTTATCAAAATACAAACTCGTCCTCGCACCTGACCTCTACGTCCTGCCCGACAAAATCGCTAATAGCCTCAGCGACTTTGTTCAGCGGGGTGGCACCCTGCTTACCGACTGCCGTGTCGGCGTCAAAGACGAAAACAACCTCTGCCACGACCGAACTCTCCCCGGCCTGCTCTCAAAAGCCCTCGGTATCAAAATCGAGGAATACAGCGCCGTCGCCGACAAGGTCGAGTACAAAGTCTCCGGAACCGACAGCTTTCCCGGCTCCTTCACGGCCAAAAACTATGTCGACTGGATAACCCCTGAGAATGCACAGACCCTCGCCCGCTACGAAGGCCAATGGCACCTTAAGCCCTTCGCCGCCCTCACCAAAAATACCTACGGCAAAGGCAAGGCCTGGTATGCCGGCACAGTCATAAAAGAAGATGCCTTCTACGGCCAGCTCATCAAGAACCTCCTCGAAGATGCAGCCATCCGGCCGCTCGTAAAACCGCCCCTCGGCGTCGAAGTCTCAATCCGTCAGGGCAACGGCCAAAAGCTACTCTTTGTCATCAACCACACCCAGGAGTCTAAAACCGTCAATGTCCCTGCTGGAAAAACCGAATTACTCACCGGCACAACAACAGATGCCTCCATAACACTCGATACCTTCGACGTCGCCATAATAAAACTGTGAAATCCGCAAACGGCCCCCAATATCCAAAGCACTTGGCCCCACCTTTTTGGGTGGGGCTTTCTTTTATGAAAAACTCACCTCCTGGCTCCCCCTAGCCTCATTTCTTCGTGCCCTTTTTCTCCGCGCACTTCGCCATCTTCTCTTTAATAATCCTCCCCAATTTCATCATCTCCACCGGCTTCGTAATATAGTCGTCCGCCCCAATCTCAAACGCCCGCTCAATGTCCCCTATACTCGACTTGCCCGTCAGCATAAATACCGGAATCTCCTCCGTCCTCCTGTCGTGCTTCAGATCCGATAGCACCTCCAGCCCGTCCATCCCCTCCATTGTAACGTCTAACAAAATAACCGATGGCCCTAACTCCTGCGCCGCATCAAGCCCGCTCGGCCCGTCCCCCGCCAAATACACCTCAAATCCCGCTAACTTAAGATTATATTCCAGAAGTTCCCTTAGCTCCGCATCGTCATCAATTACCAGTATTGGTATCCGTTCAGCCATTGCTATCGCCTACAACAACCGTCCCCCCAGCTTTCTCGTCCGAATTATAACCTTTCCCAAACCGACTTCAACAAAAAAAATAAATAATTCCTCCGCACTAAATCGCCAGTTAAAAACTCTTCCCGGGCCGATACCCCCGCGGAAAATATACCCGCACCTCCGGATGCATGCAGTAAAGCCGACACACGGTTCCATCATCCACCAGAATCGGACTGTTCGCGATAACAATCGGGTTCACTGGATACTTCCTCCAACTAAGTAAGTCCGCCGAGACCGCCACACTCGAGCACCACGGTCCCCACTCCTGTCCCTCCGGCCCCGGACCAATCCCGTGATAGTACGCATAGTACCTGCCCTTGTGCTTGATAATATAGTCCAGCGCAATCAACCTGCCATCGTAAGCCTCCGGCCCGGGACTAAGCACCGGCTCATCCTGTACATTCCTCCACACCTTCAGGTCCGTCGAGCTCGCCAGCCAGACATGCAAGTCGTCACGCTCATAGAACAGATACCACACGTCCCCCTCAATCAACACCGTTGGCGTCCCGTACGGCCCCGGACTCAGCCGCTCGCCAGTCGTGTAACGAACGTCCAGGTCCCCTTCGTCCTCCCAGTGCACTCGGTCCTTGCTCGTCAGCAGATGCGCAATGTCGCCCCGCCCCTCCGCAAACATATAATACGTCCCCTCATGCTTGACCACAAACATGTCCTCAACCCATCTCTCCGTAAATATCGGGTTCCCCTCGTAGCGCGTCCACTCAAACCCGTCCGCCGATGTAGCGTACCCCAGATACTTCATGTCCGACCGCTCATCGTTGTATCCCGTGTACCACATCTGATACATCTCCCCCTCCCGCATAATAAATCCCCGCTCGCGAATCTTCTTGTCCCACGTATCTTCCCCCGTACCCCCGAACACAGGATTTCCCTCGTACGCTACAAAATCCACTATTTCCCGCGGAAACTCCTCCCTACCCTTCGTAACCTTGGCGAAGTAGGGCCCACACCCGCAAACAGACCCCGCCAAAACAACACAAACCACCAATTTCCAGCATCTTCCCATAATCCGCTCCATACCACAATAATCTACTACCAATTCTACCAACCCGCAACTCGAAACTCGTAATCCGCCCCCGATATGTCTCTTGCGTTACTGTTTCAGACCCGGCAGCTCTCCCGCAAGAAGTCTCCCCACAGGCCTTAGCGTATCAAACTGCATCAGGATAATTCTGATAATCGCCGTCATTGGCACCGCCAGAAACATACCCACAACTCCCCATAGCAGCCCCCAGAAAGACAGCGCAAGCAATATTACCACCGGGTGCAGCTGCAGTCCCTCACCCAGCAACTTCGGCTCAATGACATTTCCTATGCTCATCTGGATTGCCCCCGGCACCGCCACCACGGCAAAAATAAGCCACGCATTCTCAAACTGCGCAACCGCAATCGGTATCGGCAGCAGCGTGGCAATTATTGAACCGATTGATGGAATGAAATTCAACAGAAACGCGAAGATTCCGAAAACACCCGCTAACTCAAGTCCGAACAGCGATAATGTCACCCAAACCAACAGGCCCGTTGCCATTGAGATTACCGCCTTTGTTCCGATATACTTCCTTATCTTCTCGTCGACGTCTGCGTAGATGCCCGAGCTCACAACTCGCGGGTTCCGCCCAATCAAAAGAAATATAAGGAAAATCACAACGAATAATACCGCCGACGAAAAGCCCATAATTGCCCCAAAAGTATCCCCGACCAGTTTGGGGATTCGCTTCTGCAGGTCGGAAATAATCCTACCCTGGTCCAGCTCAATCCCCCACTCCTTTATGTCCGAAAACACCTGCCTGACAAGATTGACCATACTGTCGCTGTAACGACCGGCCGTAGAGACTATCGCCTGAACCGCCTGGTTTACAAAAACAAGGATCACCCCAAGAATCACAAGAACAATAAGCAGAGTAATCCCCACTGCGATTGGCCTGGGGACCTTCAGCCGAATCACCTGCAAATCCAGAATAGGCGAAACAAGAGTGTACAGCAAAAAAGCTAACACAAACGGCACAAGAACAGGCCGTGCGTAACGCAATGTTACCCCCAAAGCGACCACCGCAATCACCATAAGCGAGCCCGTTGCAAGCCATGTCTGCTCACTGCTCATATCTGACTTCATTATCTTCCCCTTTCACAAACTTCAGCCTCACATGACCTCAAGCAATCGAGAATCTTTAAGACCAGGATACGGAACTTGCCGACCATCTCAAAACATCCTAACACACGTTCAAGACCCGCACCACCCCAAAAACCCCCATCTCCCTCCAACCGAACATCCTCGTAGCGACACCGAAATCTCATTGTTGTTTAGCACCTACCCCGCGCGGTGGGGGTCACCCCAAACTAATGCCATAATGCCTCCTGCGCCTCAACAGCCAAATCAGTCACTATCGCGAGCCTTTTACCCAACACCGCCAGTTTCTTACGCTGTTCATCATTGAGACCAATTCGCTTTCTTCCTGACTTTTCCCGCAGTATCTTATTTTCTTCTTTTCAAATACTCTTTTTCCTCTTGTTGA